>ERZ791830.26-NODE-26-length-215020-cov-8.930007_pt1 | contig 215020 bp, 173 predicted proteins | sample MGYA00509945_ERZ791830 | MGnify/ENA primary metagenome ERZ791830 (study PRJEB30046, sample SAMN00792021) | human gut metagenome | study: EMG produced TPA metagenomics assembly of the A metagenome-wide association study of gut microbiota in type 2...
CTCGCTAAATTATATGCATAAAATGAAAATCCCTCAGATTCTTACGTTGATCCTAGACTTGATAGTCAAGTGTCTATACACAGTAAAGGCCGAACTTAAAAGTTCAGCCTGATGCTATATAGAATTGTTAAATTCCTATGTATTAAGCGAGCTTGTTGATATAAAGAGCGAGCTTAGATTTCAGATTGTTAGCTTTATTTTTGTGAATAATGTTCACTTTAGCCAACTTATCCAACATCTTTGTAATGCCCGGATACATTGCAACTGCTTCAGCTTTGTCTGTAGTTGCGCGAAGCTTTCTAACAGCATTTCTCATGGTCTTACCATAGTATCTGTTATGAAGTCTTCTAGTCTCTTCTTGTCTGATTCTTTTCAGTGATGATTTATGATTTGCCATTTCGACTAATCTATTTTTTAGTTCTTTATTCTTTTTACTTGTAGCCCGTGGGGGAATCGAACCCCCCTTTCAAGAATGAAAATCTTGCGTCCTAACCGATAGACGAACGGGCCATCCTGTTGTTGCATTTCTGCATTTTGCTTTCTCGAATCAGTGTTTGTTTCTCGATTGCGGATGCAAAGGTAGGAACTTTTTTGAAACTGACAAACTATTCATTAATTTTTTTTCGATAAAATAGTCGTTTTTTTCTCTTGATGTTTTGTTTTATATTGAAAATCAGTGGAATAAATGGCAGATTTTTTTGTGAGAAAATGTACGCTCTCTTAAAAATACCGGGAAGTATATATACTTGTATACCTTAATATATAGGAAAGTTTATTTCCGATTTAAATCGCGAACTTGTTTTTTCTTTGTAAGAATGTAATCCGGTTTAAAAAAGAAATCTGCAAAGTCATAAAAATGCAGTTTTTTATGTTTCTCTTTGTAACTAAATGATTATTTTGACGACTAACGGGACAAATGCTAAGAACGATGAATGACAATAAAGAATTTATAGATATGCTATTGCAGAACAAACGTATCATTTATAAGATATGTTTTATGTATGCGAGGGACAATGATGATATTAATGATTTGTATCAGGATGTCGTTCTTAGTTTGTGGAAGAGCTTTCGGAACTTTAAAGGTCATAGTAGCGTGAGCACATGGATATATCGGATTACACTCAACACTTGCATCACAAACCTGCGGAAAAAGAAGAATTATGATTATGTACCATTGAAACAAGACATAGATATACTGGATGATTGCGAACATGACGAATGCATGAAACATCTGTATCAGCTTATACATCAATTAGATAATGTAGATAAGATGTATATTATGCTTTGGTTGGATGAAAAAAGTTATGATGAAATAGCGGAAATAGTAGGAGTGGGTCGCAATAATGTGGCCATCCGTATTCATCGTATTAAAGAGAAACTGAAAAAGATGTCGAACCGATAAATAGAATATAATATGGAATTTGATGAACTAAAAAAGGCATGGGGACAATTTAATGATAAGATCAATTGTCAGGAAGTTGTCGAAAGGCAGCAAGTTGAAGAAATGCTCGCAAAGAAGAGAATGACCAGCTATAACCGGTTATTATGGTATGAACGGATCTCTCTGGGGATTCTGTTTTTTTTGTTTTTGAATGTTTTAGTTTACATTCTGATTGACCCCTTTTTCCTGGCCATGTCGAATATAGTATTCTTTATTGCAATCTCGGTACCCTTCGGGATAAATCTGTTTCAGTATTATAAACTCAAACAAGCAGGATGCATGAAATATGATTTGGAACGCCAGATTCTTCATGTTTTGCAGTATAAATCATCGCTTTATTGGGGATACATCAGTACTTATGTTGCTTTTGTTCCGTTCCTTGCCTGGTTCATCATTTATGCTACTCTTGTACGGGGATGTATTATTGTGGGTATTGTGTTGTTGCTGGTCATTCTTGATATCTTTGTATTCCGGCATTTATATCGGAAAGTGGGACAACTCCTTGAAGCGAATAAAGAATTGAGAAGGCTGGAAGATATGATACAAAATAACTGATTGAATAGCTTATGTTCCTATTTACTAACTATTTCCGATAATCACTCTAAATTAAATATATTATGAGAACTATTTTATTTATCTCTTTTTTGTTGCTTCTTTGGTGCGGCTTTTCTTCATTTGAGAGTACTTCTGTCCGTCCTAACGGCTGGTATTATGTGATTGATATGGAGCATGACAGTTTGTCGGCAGACCCGATTGTGACAGTGAAAGATTTCGCAAGGATAAAACTGGATTCAGTGTCGGACTCGAACGAGGACAATATGGCTTACCGTATTCTCGGAGTATTGGACGACTCTCATAAAACGACTTGGGCTGAAGCGACGGAAAAGTCAATAGGCAAGCATATCGGATTCTTATTCAATGGTGTCATTCTTACAGCTCCTTATGTGAATTGTAAGATAGAGAGTGGCAAATTCTTTATTGCTACGGATAAGGCCTACGATATGAAACTGCTTTATCAACAGATTCTTCAGGAAGCCGGATGTAAAAGTGAGTTCGGCTTTACAGATGAAGTAGGCCAAGGAGAATCTACATTCACTTTCTGGCTCATAAGAGGGGGGCTCATTGGTTTACTTCTGGTTATTATGTGTTTTGGATTCTTAAAAGTACGGAAGATTAAAAAGACTGTTTCAGGATGAAATAGGGCATTGGTCGCATTTTTTTTGTAGTTTTGCTACCGGATTGAAATATGCAAGTATATGCTGCAAAAGACAAAAGGAATAGTTCTTCATACGCTCAAATATAATGATACTTCTATCATTGTAGATATGTATACGGAGTTGTCCGGAAGGGCTTCGTTTCTTGTCGCAGTACCTCGTTCGCGAAAGGCGGCAGTGAAGTCTGTTCTGTTCCAACCGTTGTCTTTCATTGAGTTCGAGGCCGATTATCGTCCGAATGCGACACTTTATCGCATCAAGGAGGCGAAATCTTTTTATCCCTTTTCTTCTATTCCCTATGACCCGTATAAATCTTCAATGGCACTTTTCTTGTCAGAGTTCCTCTATCGGGCAGTTCGGGAGGAGGCAGAGAATCGTCCTTTGTTCGCTTATTTGCAACATTCAATTATTTGGCTGGATGAGTGTGGGGGAGGTTTTGCCAATTTTCATCTGGTGTTTTTGATGAGACTTTCCCGCTTTTTGGGGCTTTACCCTAATTTGGAAGACTACCATACAGGCGATTATTTTGATTTGCTGAATGCCTGTTTCACTTCCATTCGTCCCCAACTGCATTCTTCCTATATTAATCCTGAGGAGGCAGGGCGACTCCGCCAGTTGATGCGCATGAATTATGAAACAATGCATCTTTTCGGCATGAGTCGTGCGGAACGTGCTCGTTGCCTGACCATTATGAATGACTATTATCGCTTGCATCTGCCGGATTTCCCGGCTTTGAAATCACTGGAAGTATTGAAAGAATTGTTTGATTAGATTTGTTATTCGCTTGTTGTATGTAACTTTAGTTATATTTTTACATGGGTTAAAGCCATTGAGTTCTAAAAATATATATTACTTTTGTCCTCAATGTAATGACTAGAGCTAAACAACATGAAGATATTCATAAACTTAACGGAATATATTCTTATTCTATTGGTGTTTTATGGTTGTAACGGTGATGTATTTGTTGACGATTTCCGGTCTGCCGATTCCGAACTGACTTTGGATGGCAATGGCGACACCAAAATCATTCGGTTTGCTTCTTCCAATTGGGACGTATTGGGAGTGTATACGTATGATGAAGGTTTTACCTATTCGTATGCAGTGTATGATGCGGGTGGTGATCTGATAACAACGGACCAATTTCCATATCTTAAAGGACAGGGCAAGATTGTGTGCAATGAGGAATTGATCGGTTTCACTATCGAACGTAGTAATCCCCGGGAACTGAAGATTGCAGTAGAAGAGAATGCCCGTTCTACTCATTTTCAATTCAAACTCACGGTGAGCAACGAATATGAGTCTCAGGAGATATACGTTGATATTTCACCATCGGACAGGTATGTGATTGATCATATCACTTATTATTCTTTAGACGAGGATTCTTATGAGAAAAGAATCGAAGCAAAAAGGAGTTTTGTGCAACCTAATGGCTGGGGTATTGACTATCCGTGTTTACTGTCTCCTTACGAGAATGTTTATCATGAAGTGATGTTCAGAAGCGACATGCCGGAACTTTTTCAACTATTGGGAGAAAGTAACCTGACAGTAGAGATACCAAGCGTAGAAAACGGTCATTTGCAGATGAACGGTAAACAGGTGCGATATACTTCCAAGCAGCAAACATTACCTTTTTCCAATACGGAACAGATAGAAGTCTCTATTCCACCTTATACGACCCAGCGTATCACTGTGCTGATAGAGTATTACTGGTTTGAAACTAGATACGCCCTCTATGCTGTTCACCCAAAGACCGGGAAACGGCGGACCATAAACGGCACGTTGCAAAGTAAAATGCCTGCTGCATATTACATAACACGAGAAAATATCAAATGACTAAAGATATGAATACCGGACGGTTACTATACATTATTTGTCTGTTGACGATTTCTGTAGTTGGCGGGAATCTGAAGGCTCAGACAATTGTGAAGCATCAGATTGGTTTTGATATTCGTCCGGGGTATGTAGCTCCGACAAACAGCTTTCTGGAAGGAGATAATGCACGGCAGAAGACCATTGACCAGTCACTTTCCCTACATCTGAAGTATGCTTTCCGGTTCAATAAAGATTCCCGATTAGGCCGGCTGTACCCCCATGCCTATCAGGGGATAGGTGTATCTTATAATACCTTCCACTCTCCCGCTGAACTTGGAAATCCGGTGGTGGTATATGCTTTTCAGGGGGCACCTATTGTACAACTTTCGCCTCTCTTGTCATTTGATTACGAGTGGAATTTCGGTGCTTCTTTCGGTTGGAAGAAATATGACGGGCTATATAATCCGCAGAATGAGGTTATCGGTTCTAAAATCAATGCATACATCAATCTGGGGTTTATCTTGAACTGGCAGCTTCATCCGCAATGGAAATTGGCCGCAGGTGTGGACTTCACACATTTTTCTAACGGAAACACGCATTATCCTAATGGTGGACTCAATGTGATCGGTGGGAGAGTCGGCATTGTACGCACCTTTGGAGATGCGGATGAGACACTCGGAACAGTATCCCCCAAGCGGGTATTTATAAAGCCGCATGTCAGTTATGATCTGGTAATATACGGTGCCACTCGTAAGAGGGGATTCGTAAAGGACAATATACCGAGTCTGGTTCCCGGTTCGTTTGGTATTGCAGGTCTCAACTTTGCTCCAATGTATAACTTCAACAACTATTTTCGGGCGGGCCTTTCTGTGGATGCGCAGTATGACGAGAGTGCCAATATCAAAGATTATAAATTGGAAGGAAGTTATTCGGGCGATTTAAAGTTTCATCGTCCTCCTTTTCGTGAGCAATTTGCAGTGGGGTTGTCCCTCCGTGCAGAACTGGTAATGCCCATTTTCTCAATCAATGCCGGGCTAGGACGGAATCTGGTATGCCATGGAGATGATACGCAGGGATTCTACCAGATTCTAGCTCTCAAAACTTATGTCACACGCCACTTGTTCCTGCACGTTGGATACCAGTTGAGCAAGTTTAAGGATCCCAACAATCTGATGCTGGGGCTTGGATATCGGTTCCATGACAAAAGATGAAAGGCTGTATTGTTTTCATATAGCTTCTTTAATTCTATTATTTCAGAAGTTGATAAGGCTTTGATATTCTAGTCATCTATAAAACAAACAGTGCATCCGTTCCTCTCTTGGAATGGATGCACTTAATACAAACAAAACAAACAATGAATAAAACGGTTTCTCAAAGATTATGCCGTTTTATTTGAGTGGGAATATTTATATGCTATGAGGGCAAAAGCCCGCTTGGGTACTTCACAGTAGCCTTTTTTACATCTCACCTATATTATGTTGTATAAATACTTATTTCTTAATTTTCTATGATCCTAGTTCAGAATCATTCAGACGTATAATCCAGTCGTTTACTTTCATTGTTGGAATCCTCGGAATCCCCGTGTCCGATGATTGTATAAAGAACATGAGTGTGTAAGAATCTTCTCGGTCAAGATATTCTTGATCACTTATGTCACCTATGTTATTAGGATAATTTTTTGATAACAATAAATATTGGGTGAGTGGTAGGTGCAGAATAGTTTTCCCGCTTGGTGTATGTTTTATTGATAATGTTGTGTCGTCTCCCTTCATGATGCGCAGTGTATTTAATCTGGCGTGAATGATGGGGATTTGTTCGGAAGTCAGAGACAGTTCCTGTCGATATGGAAGATAACAGGTCGGAGTTGTGCCGACAGGAGTATTTGTATAGTCTATTACACCGTTGGTGGATTCTAGGGTGAAAGCGAAGTCCTCTTGTCGTAGAGGAAGATTGTTCTCATCCTGTAGGATACACGAGAAGTAATTCGTATTTTTCACTAGTCCGGCAGTGATGACCTGATATTCTTCACTGATAGTAATATTTTCAAGGCTACTGTGAAAGAGTGCATTCAGTTTCCTGTTAAACTGATTCTTATTGTCACATGCCAGCGATATATTCAGAGATTTCCGTTCAGTTTGTCCAGCCTTGAGATTCGGGAGCTGATACTGGTAGCCGGATATCCCTCCCCATATAAGCAGGTGATAAGTTTCTTCGGGAAACGGTAGTCTTACCATGCAGTAGCCTTGATGTAATGTTATACTGTCTACGTCCAATCGATCCACATACTTGTCATTCTTGTCGAAGGCAAGAATGGTAATGTCGCCTACCTGCGTAGATGCAGCGTCCACGTTCAGGATATTATAGGTATATGATATCTTTAACCAAGTTCCTGTAGGACAGTCTGATAAATCGTCATTCACCCAATCACAGGACGAGAACAACGCGACAATGCAGATAATATGTAGTAGAAATGAACGCATTTATGATGATTTTAATTCAGTTGGCCGGTACTACTTATTCAAGTTCTACATCTTGATTACGTACGGCCCATGGAAAAACATTGATATTGATGTCCAGTTCGGCCTTATATTCGTCCGGTTGTTCCGGCTCAATGTAAGGATCTCCACTACCGAGTCCTGCCACTTTACTGATAGACAGACGATATATATTATTACGAACAATACCGAATTCCATTACACCCATTTCTGTAGATTCATAATTATCCTCGTGCTTGATCCAGTAGTTGTAGTAACATGAGTAGTTTTCTGTTTTCTGGAAACGTTTGATACTGTATTTGGCAAGAGTCTCTGTGTCCGAATCGTCTGTGACATCTGACGGTAAGTTATTCAGAACCTGTTTACGTATTGCATCTACACTGATGTAGAAGTTATAATTGAAATAGAACATCTTGGTAGGCCAGTTGGACGGATTGTTTATATTGGTACCATTTTCGTCGAAAACGCGGTTAGTGGCGATGTCCATGTTGGCTTTGAACATTACTCCGGTACTGTATGCATTCAATTGTGCATCAACGAACATACAGTTCTCCAGACAGTAAATGTATGACCAGCTATTGGCTGGTGCCATACCTGCCCAGTTATTGTCGTTGATGTCAGTATCTACTAATGCTTGTGCGAAGAAACCGTCGGCATTTGTGAAATCTTTGGCACCTTCCACTGTTTTCTTGAAGAAATAAGGATCGATTAGATAACCGTTGACATCGGGAATGTCACCAAAGTTTTCTTCCGTATACGAAGCCGGCTCCTGAAAGCTATTCAATGTGGCTGTGTGGCGGAATGTGTAGAATTTAGTTGCCAGATTCAACATTCTGAATGTGTTGAGTTTTATGGTACAATACACCTCTCCGTTGGGATCTTTCAGGGGAAAAGTCTCTTGTTTTTGAGTTAGTTCGATTTTGGCAACGGCACGCTCAAGACTGATAGATACATTGGTTATCTTGTCCGAATCAGTAGGCTTTCTTATCTCTATGTTCAGGTTGGCTGCACCACGGTTTGTCATAACAAAGCCCTCTGTGGGTACATTTGGAATCTTTCCTGTACTGTACGTTACTTCATCGACAGCATTTAAGAAATCGTCTTGCATGGTGATTTCTTTGTTGATTGCTTTCCCGTTGGCAATGGCAAAGATATTGTATGTACCCGGATTTACGGTAATTCTGTCAGCGGTATACTGTATATTTCTCCCTTCTCCTTTGACCTGTCTGATGTTCTTCAGTTCTTGTTGGTCTTTCAGACTTTTAGTGGTCGAATCGAACAGATAGACTGTCAGACTTTTTACTGCATATTCATCCTTTGAGCCAGTCTCTGTCACGCCTGATGATTCGGCGCTGCGAGTGTGGTTTTCATTGGGGATTTCAAAGAATAGGGCAAGATTGCCGTTTGAATCCGTGTGGCTCTCATCGGAAAAAGCTACATCTGCATCATTGATGCAACTGTACTGTGTGACTGCTGCCATAAACAACAGTGACATTAGTTGTGTGAATCTTTTCATTTTGTTTTGAGTTTAATTGAATAATTATTCTACTTCTAAAATCTGTTTTAAGTTATCGTCGGCTTGTAACAGTCCTGCGTCTTTCGACTGCCGGAATAGTGCCTCTGCTTCTTTATAGTTGCCTTGCAGGAAACATAAGACACCTTTGGCCAGCGTCGTTTCCGGTAATGGCGGAGCTTTTTCGAGAAAGACGGCTGCGGTTTTTGTGTCTTTTTGTATCAATGCTATACAGGCAGCATTCAGATTGGCCGTAGGATTGTCCGGAAACAATTGTACGGCAGTCATAAAAATCTTGTTGTAAGTTGCACTTCCTGGTGTATATGTGAGTGCGAGACGAAACATCTCTTCCAAACTGAGATTTTTAGGATTTGTATCGAATACTACTTGTGATTCTTCTATTGTAAACGGACGTACGTGGTACTCGACGGTATAGTCGGAATGTCTCAGTATGACAAACCAGTGTTTCAATACAAAACGGTAGAATGCCGGAAACCTCATTCTTATTATTTCTTCTTTACGGTCGGGATGCATATTGCTTGTCACAATTTTCATGATAGCTTCTTTGTCTTGAAAAGTTGTGTCGCTAAGAAGTGCCTCAAAACCCTCCCAGTCTTCAGGTGTATAGGTCGTATGTATGTATTTGCCGTCGAATGGATATAGTTGGGATACATATTCCTTCAAGGTCCGGGTACGTTCGCGAGCCAGTCGCTCGTTTAGTTGAAGCGGACCGTCGGGTGATGCATATCCATGAATGCTGATGCGTGTGATGCTTACATTGCTGTCGTTTTTTACAGTGTTGATTGTTTCAATGATCTTATTCAGTTCTATTACGTTATTGCTGAATTCTTTATGAATAGCAGTTACATTGACCGGAAAATCAATGAATGCGGAACCTTTTTCCGTTCTGATCTTTGATGTTTCAACTTGTGGGGTCAGGAAGGCAAGTTGCGGAACGAATGTAGGCCGTGGATGTAAACGGGCAATGCAGATGAAATCTTCCGCGTCGGGAATGCCACAGCCGCAACTCTTCTCTATTAGCGAGAGGGTAGCCTGATTCATCCATTGCTCGAATGGAACGGATTGCAAATAATGCATCGTCTGCTTATTTCCGTTTTTCCTTTGTAATGCTTGGGCAGACTTTTCTTTTTTACTTGTCTCCCGTAGGAAAACAATATGTTGTTTCCGGCTGTTGATATAAATCGGAGGCAGTTCCAACCGATGTTCCAAAGTATCGCAGACAATAGGAACCAGTACCATTGATTCATTGGACGAGAGATCCCGTGTGATATCTATTGAAATAGAAACCACCAGTTCTTTCCCCGCCTTATACAAACTGGAGGAAGTTGTACGAATAGTTCCTGTCTCTTTCGTTACAACCGTTTGAGCCTGTATCGAAAGGGATAGAATAATCGTAATAATAAAAGAACCTCCTGTTTTCATACTTGTAGTAAACTATATTTTTTCATTTTTATGTGATAATATCACCAAGGGTAGATATAGGAGATTACTCCATATCGTTGTAATTCTTCCAATATTTTTATATCTTTCTTATTCTTGCTCATTCCACCATGTCCCAACTGATAGACTTTCCATGGGGTAGTATGGAATTTGCGTGCTATCCGAAAATAAATCTTTCTTCGTTTTGAAAACCAAACTTTCCATATACTTCTCATACTGTTCTTCTCTTTAAAATAGATAAACTAAGCTTACAGAGGCTTTGCTGGGCCCTATATAATGATACTGTCCTTTATTGCGTAGTCCTGCACATTTCCTGACACAATTATACTGCTTGTAACGGATGAAATCATATCCAACTCCGAGACTCGTTTCTACGTTCCAGTGATCATTTAGCATCCAGTGGTATCCGCAACTGATGCCACCCCCGATGAGCCAGCCCTCGTACCGATATTTCTTGAGGTCAGCGAATATGCCGAAAGGTAGTTTTTTCCCTCCGACGTTGAATTGCGCTCCATTGAGATACCCTCCCCAGAAAAATCCGTTGAACTTTTGGCAAGTCCAGTATTTATATTCAGGTTGTATCAACCAGTAACGGTTCACGTACATTTCGCTTCGCTTCCATGGCCGTAAGCTTCCGGCCAATTCGACAGTGCTTTTATTCCCTATCCCATAAGAGACTCCGGCTCCGAAGGCTCCGTCTGTTGCCGGAAGCGCATTGAGCCTGACGGCTACTTTCTGTGAATAGCCGTCAAGACAACTAAATAATATGAGTAGGGTTATGAAATATCTCATTGTGTCTGCCGGTTAAGGACGTTTATTGTTCTCAAAAAAAACATTCAGATTATATGCGGCTTCTTCAGAACCTTCAGCTTTGGCTGCTTTCAATATACGGATACCTTCATACGTGTTTCCGGTCATCAATTCATATACTCCCCGGCAACTTTTATAGGCCAGTCCCTCGTGTAGTGCCATTGAAAGGAATTTGCTTGCCGATTTCGTATCTCCCTGTTCAATGGCGGCGGCAGCGGCATTAAGGTTGGCAACGGGATGTACGGGATACAGCTTGACACTGATATTGATAATCTGATAGAATTTCGTTTTATTGTCCGCGTATGACAATGCTACCGTATATAATTCACGGAGCGATAACATCTGCGGATTGATATCAGCCATAATTTTGGCCTCTTCAAGATTGAAGTTCAGTTCTTTTTGATTGCGGATATCTACGTCGTCCGAAGCCGGAGAAATATATGAACCTTTATACTTCAGTTTTTTATTAACCGGAGTAGGCGAAATGGAGGGCATACTATTGGTGGACATCGTCGTGGCAGATATTTCCTGAGCCGGTATATCGGTTGCCGTTACATTGGGTGGAAGCACTGCATATTGTGGTGCGAGAATTAATGTATCTTTTAGAGTCTGTTCGCTTTCCGGTCTGACAATCGTTCTTCTCAGATAGAGCGCGGCATCATTCATCCACTGCTCTGCCGGTAGTGAGGTTTGATAGGCTATGGTACGCGAATTTTCATCATCAATGCCTGTCACAAGGTATGCTGTATTGCTTTCCTTACTGTTTTTCTTTTTACGTAGTATCTGGTTGCGTACATATAATTTTTGTTTCTGTTTACCGTTCAGTTGTATGGCCGGTAATAATATTTTCCGGTCTTGCCCGGTTAGAATGGGGGTCAGTATGACGGCGTTTTTCGGGTTCATGTCCTCTATTTCTACTGATATGTCCATTGATACGAATAATGAGTCTGCCCGTACTCCGAGGAAGTGGGGTTTGATATCCAGCTTGACGTTTTGGGCCGGAAGCAGATTGCATATCAATAAGCTGAGCAGGATGAATGTTTTCGTTTTCATTTTATGCGTTTATTAGGTTGAATTATTGGATGAAATACACGACTGATATCCCTATTTGTGTAAGCCCCCAATAGTTACAGTTTGATTTTTCTATCAGGGGGGCACCTGAGGGTTGTCCGTATCGTTTATAGTTGAGATGGGCATATCCCAGCGATATTCCTGCTTCCATATTCCATTGCGGGCTAATCATCCATTGATAGCCGTAGGAAATCCCGAATCCTGCCAGATTGCCTTGATAACGGTTGTTGGCAATTTGTCGGTTTTCTATGCCCAGCATTTTCCCATTTCCGAATCCCCAAGGGAGCATTCCCCCAAAATTGTATAAGGCGTAGTGAACTTGTAAGCCGATAAAACCTCCTGTAAATGCCTCGTTCAGCCATTTGCGGTATTCCGGTTGCACGAGGAAATGCTTCATCTTTTTGTTTCCACTGAAATTCCATGGGTTGTAATTGACAGAAAGGCTGAAAGTGTGTGTATCGTCACAACGGATTTCTCCTCCTAAATTGAGTGAGGTAGTAAGGTCATAAAGCAGATTGCTTTTGATGGCCAAACTTTGTCCGCAGAGGTTTGCGGGCAGGATGCATAAAGCAAAGACAAAAAGGACGACCAGCTTATGTCTTGTGCTTGTCGTAAATCTCCAACTTTTGCCGGCAGATAGCCACAGATATTTATTGATTTTAGGCTTGTGTGTCATAATTTTTTGTTTATGTGTATCTGTTACTTCTTAGGTAACGGAATTCTGATATTAGGACATGAACGTGCAAAGTAAAAATAGGATAAAGACAGCGGTCTTTTATAAATAAAATATACTTAGCTGCTTTCGGATGGAAAATTGTTCGGTGGTCAGCAATAGAAAGTTGGAACATGAAAAGAAGAATGCTTCATGTTCTTGCCTGTTATTTTATTTTTTCAAAGAAAAAACTAAAATAAAGTATGATTCATTTGGATTGTGAGATTCTTTTTATATATCTTTGTGCCATATTTATATCCGTTGCCTAAGAAGTAACAGATAAGGTAAAGTGTTTGTATCTAGAGTGTTATGAGTTAATAATTACTTGCTTTATAAGATTCGATGTAAGAACAATTCAATTTGTTGGCCTCTGTCCTTTCTTTTAATCCGAACCCCTTCAAATAAGTCTGCGTGGTCCTTATGGATTTGTGTCCTAGTGATTCGCTAATCATCTCAATGGAGATTCCTTGATATTTTGCGTTTGTTGCCCAGGAATGTCGTAGAGTATATGAAGTGACAGTTGATTTTAGGCGTAATTCTCTTGACAGGCTTTTCAGTTGATTATTGAACCGGCGGAGTGCAGACTGGTATTCCTTATAAATAGCTTCATCTTTCCGTTGTTTGTCACCTTTCATTATATTAAATAGATAGTCCGGATAATTTTCTTTCGATGAGTTGTTATTGCGTAACTTATTCATTTCTTGCTTTGATACATCCAGAATTTCGAGGCTCATGGGCGTACCCGTTTTTATGCGGTTGTACCTGAGGATCCCATGTTCTAATGCCGATTTCTCTAAATGTGCGAAGTCTGCGAATGGCATGCCGCAAAATTGAAACATCAGCCGTGCGATGGCTTGTGTCTGCTTCAGGTGCTCGGAGTGAGGAGGCTTATAGAGAAGCGTATGCAATTCGCCGGCAGGTAGTGCTTTCTTTTGGCGTACATCTACACCTGTGTACACATCCCGGAACAGCCGGGGAATGAAGCGGGCAATACCTGCTTCTACGCCACGATTATATATACTGCGTAACATACGCATATATGTCGATACGGTGTTCGGCTTTAGACCGTGTTCATAGAGATACTGTCCGTATCGTCTCAGATTATCGCGGGTGATCTGTCCGAATGCAATGTTGGGAGTAGTGCAAAATTTGGTGAATGAAAGAACCGCGTTTTTATATACGTGCGCTGTCGAAAAGCGGCCTTCTTCTTGTAACTTCCGGATATAGGCTTGGGCACATCCGGTAAACCCTTTTTTATTACCTTTTTGTTTCATAAGCTTGTTTATTTTACATATTAGTCAGAGACTATAACAAAAGTAGTTATCTTTTTTGTTGTTAACACCTATGAAATATCTTCGGATACCATACATTTTTTCTGAAATTTTGTTCCGGATTGATAATGAGGAAAATAAGTTTGTTCGATTATTTTTATCATTATCTCCATAACTAAAAGGAATGGATTCCTTATATTGGTGATTGTTTTAATTTGAGGGATCATAATTGCTACTGTCGGGTTTTGAAACGGCGAATGTCGGTTGGGGCTGTTTAATCAGCCATGCCAAGATTTGTTTCCCGTAGAGAAACACTTTGTTTCACACCGATAAATATATTGTTTCAAGGCACTAAACATTTTGTTTCAAGCTGCTGAAACAAAGTGTTTCAACACTCTGAACTAATGCTTTATCCGTATGTCTTTATTGGGAAGGTAAGTGTGGGAGTAGTTTTCCCACTATAAAAAAAAGTTGCAGATGTGTGTAAGGTAAAAACATCTTGCACACATCTGCAACGGTATCTTGCACTGGATTATGCTGCTATTAATCAAATAGATAACCCATGATTAGTGTAAGGTGCAAGATAAAACTGAAATAAAATAGTTCTGCTTCAAATTTGGTGGTAAAATTAATTAGGAAAATAATAATTTGATAATCGATAGTATTCAACATTCTCCTTCCCGAAGGAGGGGAATGGAGATACCACCGACTGGTTAAATTACCACCAAATTTGACGAAGAACCAATAAAATCTCTTGTAAAGAGTGGGAATTTATCCCAAAAGCTCTTTTACTTTGGCAGAAATAGCACGTCCTTCCGCAAGTCCTGCCAATTTTTTGGAGGCAACTCCCATAACTTTGCCCATGTCTTTTCCACTGGTAGCACCTGTCTCGGCAATAATTTCCTTCAGTGCAGCTTCCAGCTCTTCAGCGGTCATTTGTTTCGGAAGGAACTTTTCCATTACAGCGACTTGTGCCAATTCTGTATCTGCAAGGTCTTGACGTCCTTGTCCTATATAAATTTCGGCAGAGTCTTTTCCTTGTTTCACTAGTTTCTGGATGATTTTCAGAGCTGCATCGTCCGTCAATGTATCGTTGGCACCCGGAGCGGTTTTTGCTTCCAAAAAGAACTTCTTTATATTTCTCAAAGTTTCGAGGGCTACTTTGTCTTTCGCCTTCATTGCGTTTTTAATGTCTTCGCTGACCTGATCAAATAAATCCATATCTTTATGTTATAAGTTAATTTAGAAAGTGATAACTCCGTTGTCGTCCATAGCTTCTTCCGTAGCTACTTCCTCTTCGAGGGCGGCTTTTGTCCTGATTTTGGTTAGAGTCGTCTTGTCGCGCTGATAAGTAGGAGAATCTTCTACCATGGCGATGATATCATCGTTATCCAAGTCCTCTGTATTAAAGAGGTAGATGTGGCGGCGTTTGCGTAAGCTCTTGCTGCCGATGCCGCTGGCGCTTTCTCCGTATGCTTTGCGGATACGTTCTTTGTTTTTCTCCTTTTCCTCTTCAAGTTGTAATTGGCGTTCTTCCTCTTCCTGGCTGCGTGCAGCGTGCAAGCTATCCATGCCGGGAACGTCTTCTACGCCGAATCCGGTGGCAAGTACGGTAATCTTAACCTTCGTTTCCAATGAATTGTCAATAGCAACCCCCCAGATGACTTCCACACCTTCGCGGAATTTGCTCATGAACTCGTGTATTTCGTTCATCTCCTCCATCATCAACTCGGACGACGGGCAGAAAGAAACGTTCAGCATTACCTTCTTGGCATTGAAAATATCGTTATTGTTGAGCAGCGGAGAGTGCAGGGCGTCGTCGATAGCTTTGGTGACACGATTCTCACCTTCGCCGAATCCGGTACTCATAATTGCCACACCACCATCTTTCAAAATAGTCTTCACATCGGCAAAGTCTAAGTTGACTGTACCACGCATCGTAATAATCTCGGCGATACTCTTGGCAGCAATGGAAAGTGTGTCATCAGCTTTGCCGAAAGCATTCATAAAAGTAAGGTCGGCATATATTTCGCGCAGGCGTTCATTGTTGATAACCAGTAAGGCATCAACATGTTGGGCAATGCGTTCTACGCCGTCCAGTGCCTGAATGATTTTCTTTTCTCCTTCGAAGATGAATGGAATGGTGACAATGCCGACCGTTAGAATATCCATTTCCTTCGCGATGCGGGCAATGACGGGGGCGGCTCCGGTTCCGGTTCCTCCTCCCATTCCGGCGGTGATAAATACCATTTTGGTGCCGTCGTTCAATTGGTTGCGGATGTCTTCTATACTTTCTTCGGCGGCGTCGCGTGCCCGTTCGGGACGGTTGCCGGCTCCAAGCCCTTGGGTGATGCTACGGCCCAGTTGCAGTTTCACCGGAACGGGTGATTCCGCCAGTGCCTGATTGTCCGTATTGCAAAGAACGAACGTCACGTCATGTATGCCTTCCCGGTACATGTGGTTTACGGCGTTACCGCCACCACCACCTACACCAATTACTTTAATGATCTTCGGTGAGTCTGTCGGGAAATCGAATTGTACTATCTCGTCCATAATTCTTATAGGTTATTGCTGATTACTAATTATAAATTACAAGCTTCGTTTCGGAGAGTTATTTCATGTCGTCGTCAGAGAATATCTCTTTCGTCAACGAGTCGATCTTGCGCTGAATCCAGCTCGGACCGGCTTCTCTTTTCCTTCTTTCTTTCTCTTCCTTTTCCTTCTGCTTGCGAAGTTTTTCTGCTTCCTTAGCTGCTATCTTGGCCTCTCTTTCTTCTTCCTCTTTCTTGAGCCGGGCGATGCGGGCTTGTTCTTTCAGTTCCTGGTCGTCCTCAAACATATCGACAGTTTTGTGTACTTCCGGTTCCGGTTTCGGAGTTACGGGAGACTGCGGAGCAGCAGTTTCCGTCAGACAACAGTTCTGGTTTCCTTCGAACAGGAGGCCGAACAGTGTGTTCTGCGAACCATCCTTTTTCAGTACGTTGCTTGGAGCATGGACTGTATTACGTGGAAGTTTCGCCATTCTGATCTTTTCTATCTTGCTGCGTTTGCGCAACATTTCGTCCAGATTCTTCAGGTTGGCGGCTCCTCCTGTCATGATGATTCCTGCCAGCAGCTTGTCTTCGTAGCCGGATAGCTGAACCTGATTCCAAACATTGGCAATGATTTCTTCTGCACGGGCTTCGACGATATTGTTGAGGTCGCTTACTTTGATCGTGCGGCTGTCGTCATCCAGTTTGCAGGTAGCTTCTTCCTGATCTTCCTCCTCCTCGTAGAAGGCGTCTCCGTATGCTTTTTTCAGACGTTCCGCTTCTTCTTCCTCCATTTGCAGGGAAGTGATGTCACGGGTGATACTGTTTCCTCCCAACGGTAGTACTGTCAGGAAGCGGAGTATATTGTTTTTATATACAGAGATAGTGGTTGTATCTGCTCCGAAGTCAACGAGCGCACAACCTGAACGACGTTCGCTTTCGGTCAGTACGGCATTGGCAGTTACCAACGGAGCGATCAATTGGTCGGCAATGTCGATTTTCGCCTGTTGGAAGCAGTGCTCCAGATTCTTTCGGACAGAGGTGCGGGCTACGATATTGAGGAAGCGTCCCTCGATGTGGCTACCTACCAGGCCCACCGGATTGGCTTGCAGGTTGTTGCCGACCTTGTATTCCTGCGGGGCTACGTCCAATATATCCATGTCGACCACCGGAACGGCAATGTTCTCGTCGCCGATAGCGCTTACGAGTTCTTCCGATATGATAGCTTCTTCTTCCAGATCGCGACTTACTACATTACGGACTGTGCGGAGTGACTGTCCGCCGATGCCTACATATACTTTGGCAATTGAGTTCTTCAACTCACCTTCCAGTCGGTTAATGATAGAAGTCAGGCTTTGCGCCGTCTTGTCCAGGTTGAAGATCACCCCTTTACGGATAAACGTAGAAGAGTCTTCCTGGGCATACGCTAATACCTGCATACTTCCGTCACTGTTCTTTTTTCCGGCCACACCGGTTATCTTCGATGAACCAAGTTCAATAGCGGCGATAAATTCTGTTGTTGCCATATCTCTTTATTTTTTATTTTCTCGTTTCGTACAAATTATCTGGTTGCTGAACTCGAGGTTGATGCGTGAATATTTATTCCAGCCTACCTGATTGAGTCCTTTCTTATAAAACTCTTTCAGACGTGCCAGCTTGTCTTCAAAGTTGTCCAGTTTGCCGAGATAGACGAGGTGGTCTCCCACACGGGGAACCAGTTCGATGTTGCGGTCGGGCAACACGTGGATTTGTTCTATCAGAGCATCCCAGAACTTATTGTTATGCAAAAATACACCAAACTTATATAAATCCTTCATTGCAAACGACTTTTCTACGTTTCCAGTGACAATTACCCGGTGGGCGACGCATTTTGCCTCCGGCGGCATCACAGTTCCTTTGTTGTCGAGATAGTAATTCTCGCCGTTGGAACTCATCACCCGGAGGATAGGGATGCGTTGGGTTACTTCTACGCAAACTTTGCCGCTGGGAGTTTTGTAACACTCTGCCTGGTCGATGAGCGGGTGCTTGCTCAGTTCCCGTTCCAATGATTTGGTAGAGATACGTTCCATTTTCTTTCCGATAGGGTAGATCCCTTTTTGCTGAAGGATCCCTTTCAGCTCGTCTTTAGTGATGAAGCCGGCGTAAGCGGTATCCTTGATGACAAGTTCCATGTCACGGCAGGTCTGGTCGGCAGGCTTGCGGTTGAAGGCGGTGATAGCTACGATAAGGTAGGCTATGAGCGCCAGCATGACAATGGATAGAAGGATTCTCTTTACCATAAGCTTTATCGGTTTTCGAGGATTTTACATATTTCGGGGACATAGTTGTCGATGTCTCCTGCTCCCAGAGTAATTAATACTTCAATGTTTTTATCTTTCAGAATGTTCAGTATATCTTCTTTTTTACACATACTTTTTTCGATACCTGGGCGGAGGTTATCATAAATCAGTTTGCTGGTGATGCCCGGAATCGGTGCTTCGCGTGCCGGATAGATATCTACCAGAATTACTTCATCGAGCAGCGAGAGGCTGTCGGCAAAGTCTTGATAAAAGTCGCGTGTGCGGGTATATAGATGTGGCTGGAAGATAGCTGTGATCTTCTTGTCCTTATAGAGTTCGCGCATGGACAACACGCTCTGTTTGATTTCAGAGGGATGATGTGCATAGTCGCTCAGGAAGACTACTCGGTCGTTCTTTATCTTGAAGTCGAACCGGCGGTCTACTCCGCGGAAGCTGGCCATGCCTTTTTTGATTTCTTCATCGGTCACTCCGTTCAGGTGTGCCAATGCCATGGCAGCTACTCCGTTCTCAATGTTGATACTTACCGGGATTCCTAACTGGATGTCGTTGATCCGGGTATCCGGGGCTACGAAGTCGATGAATATTTCTCCGTTTCCGATGCGGATGTTTTCGGCATGGAAGTCTCCTTCGTCACGTGAATAGTTGTAGACACGGACGCCGGGTTGCACTTTCGGTTGTAGGGAGATGCCTTTACGGATAATCAATGCGCCGCCCGGTTGAATGAGAGTTGTGTAATGCTCGAAACTTTCCAGATAGGCCTGTTCTGTACCGTAAATATCCAAATGGTCGGGATCTGTGGCCGTGATAACGGACATATAAGGGGATAGCCAATGGAAAGAACGGTCGAACTCGTCTGCTTCAATGACCGTGTAAGGGCTTTTTTGAGAAAGCAGCAAGTTGGTGCCGTAGTTCTTTGAGATTCCTCCGAGGAAGGCGGTACATTCCACGTGCGACTGGTGGAGCAGGTGGGCAGTCATGGTCGATGTGGTGGTCTTGCCATGAGTTCCTGCTACGCATAAGCCTTTGCTCGAATGAGTGATTGTTCCCAGCACTTGGGCGCGTTTCTGTATTTCGAATCCGTTGTTACGGAAATAAACCAGTTCTTCGTGTTCCTGCGGAACGGCGGGAGTGAATACGACGAGCGTACTTTCCTTGTCTTTGCAGGCTTCCGGAATCAGGTCGATGTTTTCTTCGTAATGTATTTGTGCGCCTTCGGCGATCAGGGTTTCAGTCAGTGGAGTAGGGGTACGGTCGTAGCCTGCCACTACTTTGCCTTTGAAAAGGAAGTAACGTACAAGTGCACTCATTCCGATGCCGCCGGCACCTACGAAATAGACTGATTTTATCGTTTCTATATTCATTGCTTTTTTTATTATTCTTTTTCCGCCAGTTTGATAACCTCCTGTGCAATGATTTTTGCAGAATCGGGTAAAGCTAATCTGGCAATATTTTCACTTAGTTCTTTCAGTTTCTGTTCATCTTTGACTGTAGACAGGGCTACATCCAATAAATTGGTTTCCGCTTCACTGTCTTTTACATAAATGGCCGCTTGCTTGTTTACCAATGCCAGTGCGTTTTTGGTCTGGTGGTCTTCTGCTACGTTGGGCGAAGGTACCAGGATAACCGGCTTGTGCAAAAGGCAGAATTCGGAAATAGAACCGGCTCCGGCACGGGAGATTACAAGATCGGCCGCTGCATACGCTGCTGCCATATCCTTGATGAAATCCGTCACATATAAATTCGGGGTTTCTCCCGCCGCTTTTACGGCTTCCGTTACTTGCGGATAATAGTATTTCCCGGTTTGCCAGATAAACTGGACATCACTGTTCTCTTTGATAGCAGACAGTCCGGTGGTCAGCGTTTTGTTGATAGTACCTGCTCCTAAGCTGCCGCCTACAATCAGGATTGTCTTTTTATCCGGCTGTAAGTGGAAAGAGTGTAGTGCATCCTCTTTAGAAGGTATGTCCTTCGTCAGATTCTGGCGGACCGGATTTCCCGTCATGATAATCTTGTCGGCAGGGAAGAACTTCTCCATTCCGTCATAAGCAACGCAAATCTTTCTCGCTTTCTGTGCAAGCAATTTATTGGTAACTCCTGCATACGAGTTCTGTTCTTGGATTAAAGTAGGAACTCCCATCATGCCGGCTGTCTTTAATGTAGGACCACTGGCGTATCCGCCTACACCGACTGCCACTTGCGGGCGGAAGTTTTTGATAATGCTTCGTGCTTTCCATTGGCTGCGTGCCAACTTCACGAGTACAGCTACATTCTTCCATAAGCGTTTGCGGTCAAATCCCGCTATCGGCAGACCGATGATTTCGTAGCCTGCATCGGGAACCCGCTGCATCTCCATACGCCCTTCGGCTCCTACAAAGAGTATCTTTGCGTCAGGACGCAGTTCCGTTATAGCGTTCGCAATGGAAACAGCCGGGAAGATATGTCCTCCTGTACCTCCACCGCTAATGATGATTCTAAGTTCTTTTTCCATAATAATCCTTTCTTCTATCCGTTGTTCTCCGTTTACCGTTCATCATTCACCATTCATCGTTTACAGATCTTGTTCACCCTTTATTGATATCATTTTCATCTTCAAACTTGGCGTCGCTGTTCAGAATCTGTGCTGTCGGTTCGGCAGCCGCCTGTGCTTCGGAATCTGCGGCATTTGTTTCAATTTGCAGTTGAAGTTGTGCATCATGCTCTTTCTGTTCTTCCAGATGAGCGGTATATCGGCTCACGCTTAATATCATTCCGATATAAGCGCAGTTAATCAACGTACTTGTTCCTCCCTTGCTGACCAGAGGCAACGGCTGTCCCGTGACGGGGAATAGTCCGACGGCAACCATCATGTTCAATATGGCCTGTGATACTAGCAGTAAGGCAATACCCATGACGAGGAAGGCGGGGAAAGTCCGTTCGCATTTCTGTGCGATTCGTCCGGCGCGCATCAATAGCCATAGATAAAGGAAGACCACGAATATGCCTCCTATCAGTCCCATTTCTTCGACTACAATAGCGAAGATAAAGTCAGAAAAAGCCTGGCTGAGGAAGTCGCGTTGTATGGAGTTTCCCGGACCTTTGCCTACTACGTGGCTGGTGGCAATGGCAATACGTGCATGTGCAATCTGTGCGTCTTTATCAATATCGAACTTGGCGGCGGGAACCTCTTCCTTATCGAAGAAGCCGGAAACACGGTTCTGCCAGGTTTCGAAACGGTGGAGTCCCGGAGTGTTGTGCAGTGTCTTGGCAGGGATAGCCATTAGTATTCCTACGGCGACCCCACCTACAAGTGCCAGCAATCCCAGCATTCCGAACAGTTTTTTTGCAGATACCCGTCCGATGAACATCATCATGCACACTACACCGAATAACAGCATAGCCGTTGACAGGTTTTCCGGTGCAATAAGTATGAAGACCAGTCCGGTAAGAATCATGATGTATTTAAAGGCTTTGGGATTGGCGCCATATTCATCCTGTTTCTTCGACAGGATAAACGAAACTGCAATGATGACAGCCATTTTGGCTAGTTCCGACGGTTGGAACTGTAATCCCATGAAAGTCATCCAGCGGGCTGCTCCGTTGACACGGTCGCCCGTAATGATACCCATTAACGTGACGAATGCCAATAGAACAAGGGAAACCGGATATAGAAATACCGGAAATACCTGAAACCATTTGTAGGGGACATTGTGCAGAAACACCACTACTACGGCACCTACCATTAGGATGATGGAATGCTGTGTAATCGGTCCCCAATGGTCACCACTCTTGTAGGTCAGTGTCGAAGCTGCCGAAAACACCTCAATGATTGAGATGAGGCAGAGACAGAGGAAGATAATCCAGATTACCTTGTCGCCTTTGAATATGTTCTTTAATAAATCCACTTTGTCTATTACGAATTATTGATTACAACATTACGGCTTTCTTCGTATTACAACTCCCTTACGTATTTCTTGAACTGGTCGCCACGGTCTTCATAACTGTTGAAGAGGTCGAAAGAGGCGCAGCAAGGGCTTAATAATACGGTTTCACCTTTCTTTGCCAGTTTGTAGGCTGCTTCTACGGCATCCTTCATTCCGGTTTGTACATCAGCTACGGGCAAACCGAAGCGGTCGAAGAAGTCATGGAGTTTCTCGTTGTGGAGTCCCAGGTATACCAGGGCAGAGCACTTTTCACGTACCAAATCCTCGATCTCAGTATAGTCGTTGCCTTTGTCTTTGCCGCCGAGAATCAATACCGTTTTGGTAGTCATGCTTTGCAGGGCATACCAGCAGGAGTTGACATTCGTCGCTTTTGAGTCATTGATAAAATCAATGCCGCGGACACGCGCCACTTTTTCCAACCGATGTTCCACTCCCCTGAAGTCGGAGAGAGCTTTGCGGATGTTCTCTTTGGCAATGCCGGCCAGGTTTGCCGAGATACCGGCAGCTAATGAGTTATATAAATTATGCTGTCCTGTCAATGCCAGTTCTTCCTGTTCCATGTTAAAGGCAATCGGTTCGGTGATTTTTACCTCATGGTCTTCTACATAGGCAATAGCTCCGTCCTCTTTGACGGCAGCAAAAGGATACAAATGAGCTTTCAGACCGTGCTTGGCAAGCTCGTGTCTGATGATAGGGTCGTCATTCCAGAAGATGAAGGCGTCGTCCGGTGTCTGGTTTTGTGTAATGCGGAATTTGGCATCAATGTAATTCTGCATACAGTGGTCGTAGCGGTCCAGATGATCCGGTGTGATATTCATCAATACGGCGATATTCGCACGGAAGTTATACATATTGTCCAACTGGAAAGAACTCAATTCGATGATATAATAGTCATGATGATCTTCGGCTACCTGCAAAGCAAGGCTCTTGCCAATGTTGCCTGCCAAACCTACATTCAGACCTGCACTCTTGAAAATATGGTAAATCAGGGAAGTGGTGGTTGTTTTTCCGTTAGAACCGGTGATGCAAATCATTTTGGCATCAGTATAGCGTCCGGCAAACTCAATTTCTGAGATAACCGGCGTTCCTTGAGCTTTCAGTTTCAGGATGAGTGGAGCGTCATTCGGGATACCGGGGCTTTTGACAACCTCATCGGCATTCAGAATGAGTTCTTCGGTGTGGTGTCCTTCTTCCCAGGCAATAGTGTGGCTGTCCAGAAGTTCCTTATACTTGTCCTTGATAGCGGACATGTCCGAAACAAATGTCTCAAATCCTTTAACTTTGGCAAGCACGGCTGCACCTGCGCCGCTTTCGCCAGCTCCTAATATTACAATTCTTTTCATTTACAATAATGTGCTCTTGTTTCCAATATGCTGAGTTGCTTATTCGTTGGGCACATCTTTTAAAAGTTAATAATCGGGTTAATACTCTCTATATATCGTTGGATTTCCGAACGGAAACCCGCTTCCGACAACCGACAAGGGCCGGAGGTTATCTTATCTTAAGCGTTATTATTGTTATTGCTGCCAGCACAATCGTTACAATCCAGAAACGGACGGTAATCTTTGATTCGTGAAACAATTGGTCGGGCTTGGTAAATTTCACTGTACATCCCGGTTCTATCAGGCTCATGGAAGTACGGAAATGGTCGTGGATCGGTGCCCGTTTGAACAACCGCTGCTTCACTCCTTTCCGTTTTCCCAGCTTGTAGTAAACCCGTTGCAGGATAGCCGATAAATTCTCTACCAGGAATACACCGCAAAGAATCGGTATGAGTAATTCTTTGTGGATGATGATAGCGAAAACGGCAATGATACCACCGATAGTGAGGCTACCCGTATCTCCCATAAATACTTGTGCCGGATAAGCGTTATACCACAGGAAGCCGATCAATGCACCGATGAAGGCGCAGATATAAATTACGAGTTCTTCCGACCCCGGAATATACATAATGTTCAGATAACTTGCAAACTCGATGTGCGACGATACGTATGCCAGGATACCGAGCGTGGCGCCGATTATGGCAGAATTACCTGCGGCCATTCCATCCATTCCGTCATTCAGGTTGGCACCGTTTGATACGGCGGTCACCACGAAGATTGTGATGATAACGAACAATATCCACCCGGCTGTCTGCGCGTGTTCACCCATGAAAGAGACCAGGTCGGCATAGTCGAGGTTATTGCTCTTGAAGAAAGGAATCGTTGTTTGAGTCGATTTCAAGTCATTCGTTCCGTGTATCACTTCCATCTCCTGTCCCGGAGTATGTACTTCGATATTTTCACGGATTACCACATCCGGACTTAAATACAAGGTAAGTCCGACAATTAATCCCAAACCTACTTGCCCGATAATTTTAAACTTACCATGCAAACCTTCCTTGTTCTTGCGGAAGATCTTGATGTAGTCGTCGGCAAATCCGAGTGATCCCAACCATACAGTTGTAATCAACATTAATATCATATATATATTGTGCAACTTACCCAGCAACAGGCAAGGAATGAGAATAGCTACGATAATAATCACTCCTCCCATACTCGGCACACCTACCTTGTTGACACCGAACGGGTCAATCTTCGCATCACGTTGTGTCTCCGTGATTTGCTTCTTCTTCAGAAGGTTGATGAATTTGTCACCCCATATACTTGAAATAAGCAATGCGATGAGGACCGCCATTAAGGCACGGAATGAGGTGTAACCGAACATTCCCGCCCCGGGAAAATTGAGCTTATGAAGCCATTCAAACAGATAGTATAACATGATAAATAAATTGTCAATTTATTAATGTGTCGATATGCCGGTTTCCTTACGGACGGTTTGCGAAGCCGAACCGCATATTGGCGTATGAGCACATTGTTTTCATTATTTAAAAATCTCCTTTAATATCTCCTTATCATCAAAATGATGTTTCACTCCTTTTATCTCCTGATAATTTTCGTGCCCTTTTCCGGCAACAAGAATTACATCTCCCTTTTCTGCCAACATACAAGCAGTACGAATCGCTTCCTTACGGTCGGCAATGCTTAATGTCTTTCTCATATCTTCCGCGTCCAGTCCTGCCAGCATATCGTTGATGATGTCCTGCGGCTCTTCAAAACGGGGATTATCCGAGGTGATAATCACACGGTCACTGGCTTTGGCTGCTTCTTTTGCCATGATAGGACGTTTACCCTTGTCGCGGTTGCCACCGGCACCTACCACAGTGATTACTTTTCCTTTGCCTTCGAGCACTCCGTGTATCGCATTCAATACATTGATAAGCGCATCCGGTGTATGTGCATAGTCTACGATTGCTGTCACTCCTTTCGGTGAACGGACAGCATCGAAGCGCCCGGCTACCGGATGAAGTGTGCTAAGGGCAACGAGTACGTCTTCCTCTTTCTTGCCAAGCAATACGGCAGCTCCGAATACAGCCAACAGATTGGATGCATTGAACTTGCCGATAAATTGAACAGCCAGCTCGTGATTGTTGAAATCGAGCAGCATTCCTTCGAAATGAGATTCCAGTACCCGTCCTTTGAAGTTGCTGAGGCTTCTTAATGAATAAGTGTAAACCTTGGAACGTGTATTTTGTGTCATTACCAGTCCGTTCTTATCGTCAAGATTGGTCAGACTGAATGCATTCTTCGGCATATCATCAAAGAACTTCTTCTTGGCTTTCAGATAGTTCTCCACCGTTTTGTGATAGTCGAGGTGATCGCGGGTCAGATTGGTAAAGATACCTCCTGCGAACTTCAATCCGCTGATACGCTTTTGTGCGATAGAGTGCGAACTGACCTCCATAAAGGCATACTTGCATCCTTCATCCGCCATTTTTCCCAATAACCGGTTCAGTGTGATAGGGTCGGGGGTGGTATGTTCTGTTGGAATTGCTTCATCGTCGATATAATTGCAAACGGTAGAAATCAGTCCCACTTTATATCCGAAGTAGCGGAATGTATTATATAATAAGGTGGCAATTGTCGTTTTTCCATTTGTTCCCGTGACGCCGACCAGTTCCATTTTGGAAGTCGGGTCGCCATAGAAAGTTGTGGCAATCTTTCCTGTGGCGTCTTCGCTGTCTTTCACCTGTATATAAGTGATTCCCGCTACCGGTTCCTCCGGCATATCTTCGCAAAGAACAGCAACAGCTCCTTTCTCAATAGCGGTAGGTATATAAGCATGACCGTCAGCTTGCGTACCGCGCATAGCCATGAACAGTTGTCCGGCTTCTACTAAACGGGAATCAATGTTAATTCCGGTGATTTCTATGTCTGACTCTCCGGTCACTTGTACCGGTTGGATTGCTTTCAGTAACTTGTTTAGTAACATACTCTTTTTATATAATACTTATTTTTACTTTTAATTCATGGTAAGGGTAATTGTCTGTCCCTTCCTTATAATCGTTCCGTTGGCTATCGACTGGCTTTTCACTTTCCCCACTCCGACCAGATTGACTTTCAATCCTTTGCTTTCCAACAGATAAACTGCATCTTTCGCTCCCATACCGATTACGCTCGGCACAAAATTCTGCATGATTCCCCGACTTTCCAAAACAACAGCTTGCGGAGCAGCGTGTGTACTTCCCCAAACTTCTTTCCCGGAATCGGCAATCTTGCCTTGTATATTGATATTCAGTTCTTCCAAGACCCGTTGCGTTTGTCTCATCTCTCCAGCCTTCACGTGCGGGATGACAACGGTGTTTGTGTCAATCGCGCTGGTAAGCGGCAATCGGAGGTCTTTTGCATAGACTCTTTCTGCAATCTTGCTGAATACGCTACCGGCCATTAAGCCGCCCGAAGCGGTAGGACCGGGCTTCTGAATAGAGACAATCATGCTGTATTTGGGAGCTTCCGAAGGAAAATATCCGCAGAAACTGACAAGGTAATTTGTAACTCCTGCTTTATATCCGGCTGCTCCCTGTGATATTTGTGCCGTACCAGTCTTTCCGGATACATGGAATTGCTTGCTTCCTGCGGGTTTGGCGAGTCCTTCTCCTACCACTTTTTGCAGGATTTCGCGTATCTGTGCCAAAGTCTTGTCCGAACAAATCTTTGGGTTAATAACCTCTGTTGGGTATTCTTTTACTATCTCTCCGTCTTTTACGGCTGCTTTCACAAATTTCGGACGTATACTTACTCCATTGTTTGCTATTGCATTATAGAATGTGAGGATATTGAGGGGCGGAACCTGTGTCTCGTAGCCGATACTCATCCAAGGAAGAGCTGTTTTTGAGAAATAACTTCTTTCTTTCGGCCCGCGTATGTTTGGTTTACCTTCTCCCGCGATCTGTAAATGGAGAGGTTGGTCAATACTCATTCGCCTCAGTCCATCTATATATTTTTGCGGATTGCTACCGTAGAAATGATCGATGATGTAAGATGTGCCAACATTAGAAGAAACCTCCAGGATTTCGGTCACTGTAAGCTTGCCATACCCTCCCCGGCGCCAATTCCAGTCTTTCATTACACGACCGTGCATCGGCATCTGCCCGTTGCCGGTATCTACCACATAATCAGGTGTGATTTTCCCGTCTTCAAGAGCTACCATGATAGAGGCTGTTTTGAAAGTTGAACCCGGTTCAAGCATATCGCTGATCGCATTATTACGCATTTCATAATAATTACCGTCCTTGCCTTTTGTCATATTAACGATTGCTTTCACTTCTCCGGTAGCAACCTCCATTAAGACAACTACTCCGACAAAAGCATTCAACTCTTTCAACTTGTCCACCAATGCCTTCTCGCAAATATCCTGCATACCTACGTCAATCGTACTTATCAGGTCGCAGCCGTCAACCGGCGGCACGTCCACGATATTCAGGTATTTGTTCATTACCTTCTGTCGGTGCGTCAATCCATCCCGTCCTTTCAGTATTGTATCAAAGGCAAGCTCAATACCATTTCTTGCTCCTTTTGCCGTGTCGGCATATACATCTCCCAACGTGCGGGCAGCCAGTGAACCGAAAGGCTTTTTGCGCTGGTTGTAAGCCAACTCTTTGAATCCGCCTTTGTATCGGTTCAAACAGAAAACGGGTAATCTCTTTACCTCTTTATATTGTATATAAGAAATACGTTTCGGATAAATTAGGTAATTACGGCTCTTTGCCTGACGCCCTTTCTTGAGGTGCGCCTTGAATTGGGCCGCGCTTTTGTCGGGGAATATCTTATGAAGTCCGATGCAGATAGAATCCATATTGGCAGTAAGAATAGAATCACGCCGTGCCTGATCCTTTTTTCTGCGTTTTTCATCCTTTTCACCGGACATAAAGTCCATGTATATTCTGTATTCGGGAAGAGAACTTGCCATAAGTTTTCCGTCGGAAGAAATAATGTTTCCACGGTTGGGTTTCACAGTTACGTTCTCTTTAACGAAACGATCGGCTACGTCCTGCCAGTATTGTCGTTCGGCAAACATGGTGATACCAGCCTTTACGACAATTGCCACGCCTATCAACGCCATCAAAAGGATGACGAAGAAGTAACGGGTCATTATATTTTTTTTATTAACTGCCACAGTGCTCGTCTTTTAAAAACTCTCAACTCTCAATTTTCAACTCTTCACTTATTTAATAAGGTAAGGAGGATTCGTAGAAGTCTGCAAATCGCTTTCCTTACTTGAAATATACTCTTCGATACGAGACTGGCGGCTCTTCTCCATTAGTTCCGAACTACGTGTCAGCGCATCATATTTAATATCTGTCAATTCTTTTTTCAACCGGTCTATCTCGATCTGCTGCTGCTGACTGGCGTAGCGGTTGTGGATGTAGAAGATAATAAATACCATAATCAGTACCAGCAACTTCGTCTGGCGACGGAAAAAGTCGGTAGCCAGAATGTCGCCGCCCAAGATACTTTTCAGTGAAGTGCGTTTCTTCTTCTTGCTTTCGTCTGCCTTCTTGTTTACTGCTTCTTCCATACTTCCTTTTATTATTTTTTCTCTGCAATTCGTAATTTGGCACTTCTCGACCGTGGATTTCTTTCGATCTCCGCCTGGTCGGGTACAATAACTTTGTTGTTGACAAGACGGAACGGCGTTTGCAGGTTTCCGAAGAAATCACTTTCCGCTTTACCTTCCACATTACCCGTCTTCATGATATTCTTTACCATACGGTCTTCCAGTGAATGATAGGTGATTACTACCAGCCTTCCGCCCGGTTTCAATGCTTCGGTTGCGGCTAGCAACATTTCTTTCAACGCTTCCATTTCCTGATTTACTTCAATCCGCAATGCCTGAAATACTTTAGCAAGCTCTTTCTTTTCGCGTTCACGGCCGAAGAGCGGTTTGATAATTTCCAGAAATTCACCGATCGTCCGAATCTGCTGTCCGTTTCTGGCCTTTACGATTACTGATGCCAGCTTGCGGCTATTTTTCAGTTCGCCATACAGATAAAAAATATCCGCCAGGCGTTCTTCCTCATATGTATTAAGTATATCAGCCGCTGTGAGTCCCGCCCGTTTATTCATGCGCATGTCCAAGTCTCCGTCGAAACGGAAGGAGAAACCACGTTCGCTGTCATCGAAGTGGTGAGAGGAGACGCCGAGGTCGGCAAGAATTGCGTCTACCTGTTCAATGTTGTGATAACGCAGAAAATTGTGCAAGTAACGGAAATTACTGCGTACAAAGGTGAAATGAGTATCGTTGACAATGTTCCGTTCGGCATCTTCGTCCTGATCAAATCCCAGCAACCGTCCGCCTTCTCCGAGTCGCGAAAGAATCTCGCGCGAATGACCTGCTCCTCCAAACGTAACGTCTACATACGTTCCGTCCGGACGAATATTCATCCCGTCAACGCTCTCTTTTAGCAATACAGGCACGTGGTATGTCAATTCATCTTTCTCCATCTTGTCTATTTTCGTCGTTCATAATTTCTTCTAATGCTGCACCGAACTCCTCAGGCGACATAAACGGTTGTTCGGCCCGTTCCTTCGCCCAGATCTCTATCTTGTTGTCGATACCGATAAAGCGTATATCCCCGTGGATATTGCATATCTGTAAATACCGTTTGGGGATTAGTATGCGCCCGTTGTTGTCGGGAGTCACCACCTCAACGTCGCTCACAAACTGCCTGAAAATGAGTTGATGTTTGCTGTTCCATTTATTGAGCCTGCTCCGAAGCTCGTTTAATTCCTCGTTCCACACGCTCTCGGGGTACAGAGTCAGACAGTCCTGGAATACGTCTTTACGCATAATAAGCCTCTCTTCAGAAGCAATTTGCAACTGCTTCCTGAAGGTGGCGGGGATAAACACCCTTCCTTTGGCGTCCGCCTTGGCTTCAATATTCCCTAAAAAACGTATCATTACCTTATTATAATAAGCGACCGTAAAAGTATGAAATTCCCCACAATTCCCCACAATTTTCCATAAAAAACTTTCAGAGAAGTTTTCAACAGATTGTTAAATGTCTATTTGCTTGAAAATGATGTAGCTTTGATAAGTCTTTATCAGTGGGGAAATATGCTTTGTCAAACAGCAGATTTTGTCTGTATAGGGAAAAAGGAATTGTCAGGCGGCAAATCTTTTTTTTCTTAGCAGTAAAGAAAAAAAAGGCAGAAGTACTTTAATCACTTCTGCCTTTAACCATTGACACAACTAAAAATCTACATTTAATAAATTATTTAATTTGAAGTTTGAAAGTTATATAGTTAAGGTTTAGCGGAAATCTTTCAATTCTTCCTGCAATTTCTGTCGGGTGAAGAAGATACGGCTTTTAACGGTGCCTAACGGTAGGTTCAGTTTCTCTGCAATTTCGCGGTATTTGAAACCGGAAACGTGCATGGCAAACGGAACTCTGTATTCTTTAGGAAGAGCATTGACTACACGGTGCATCTCTTTCAGGTCATAAGCTCTTTCCGTACTTTCAAAACTACCGTCTTGCGGCAGGTTCAAATGATAGAGGTTATCGGTCTGGTCTACAAATGTTTGGTCACGAACTACTTTGCGGTAGTTGTTGATAAAGATGTTACGCATGATGGTGTACATCCAGCCCTTGAAATTAGTGTCAGGCGTATATTTGTCTTCGTTATCTAATGCTTTCAATGATGTTTCCTGCAACAAATCGTTTGCTTCTTCGCGGTCGGTTGTCAGTTTATAAGCGAACCGGAGTAATTCATCTTGTACTCCTACTAAATCTTTTCTGAAGCTTAAACTTTTCATATGCGTTGCTTTTTAAATTGTGAGTATTCGTTGTAATAATTTCGATGATGCAAGTTTACAGCATTTCCCGGAGTCCGGTAGGGGGGAATCCAACTTTCTTTAGGGGAAAAACTATCTGCGGATAGATTTTAGGTCATATTTGATAGTTTTTAGGTGTTGTTTTTTTGCGATGTGAACTTAATTCCTGCATTTTCTACCAAATTATTGCGATTAATAAAAAAGAACCGCTAATTTTGTGGCATCATTTTTATTTGAAAAGAATGACTGATGACTCTTTATTTTTGATTGATGTCGATAAGATACTTCGGACGAAGGCTTCGAAGCACTATAAGTACATCCCTAAGTTTGTGACTTCTTATTTAAAAAGAATCGTTCATCAGGATGAGATAAACATATTCCTGGATGAATCGAAAGACAAGGTGGGAGTGGACTTTCTGGAAGCGTGTATGGACTTTCTGGACGCAAAAGTAGATGTGAAAGGCATTGAGAATCTTCCCAAAGACGGGCTGTATACTTTCGTTTCCAATCATCCGTTGGGCGGACAAGACGGAGTTGCGCTGGGCTATGTGCTGGGGCGTCACTATGACGGAAAAGTGAAATATCTGGTAAATGACCTGCTGATGAACTTGCGCGGACTTGCTCCGCTTTGTATTCCGATTAATAAAACAGGGAAGCAGGCGAAGGACTTCCCGAAAATGGTGGAAGCCGGATTCCAGTCCGATAATCAACTGATCATGTTTCCCGCCGGGCTGTGCTCGCGTCGTTATAACGGAGTGATTCGTGATCTGGAATGGAAAAAAACATTTGTGGTAAAGAGCGTACAAACAAAACGTGATGTGATACCTGTGCACTTTGGCGGCAGGAATTCTGATTTCTTCTACAATCTGGCCAATATTTGTAAGGCATTGGGGATTAAGTTTAACATCGCTATGTTGTATCTTGCGGATGAAATGTTTAAAAACCGCCATAAAACTTTTACTGTCACCTTTGGTAAACCTATTCCCTGGCAGACTTTCGATAAGTCGAAAACACCTGCACAGTGGGCTGAATACGTAAAGGATATTGTATATAAACTGTAACTGATAGAACAACTATAACAAGGAATATGGAAGATATTATTAAACCGATAAGCAAGGAACTGCTGAAGGCAGAGTTGACGGAGGACAAACGCTTACGAATGACGAATAAGAGTAATAATCAGATTTATATTATTACTCACCTGAACGCTCCTAATGTGATGAGGGAAATCGGTCGTTTGCGTGAGATAGCTTTCCGTGCTGCCGGTGGAGGGACAGGTTTGTCAATGGATATTGATGAATACGACACAATGGAGCATCCTTACAAGCAGTTAATTGTATGGAACCCGGAAGCGGAAGAAATTCTGGGGGGATATCGGTATCTGCTCGGGACAGATGTGCGCTTTGATGAAAAAGGGGCGCCGATTCTGGCTACTTCCCACATGTTCCATTTTTCGGATACTTTTATTAAAGAATATCTGCCTCAAACAATCGAATTGGGACGCTCGTTTGTGACGCTTGAATACCAGTCTACCCGTGCCGGAAGCAAAGGTCTGTTTGCTTTGGATAATCTTTGGGACGGATTGGGGGCGTTGACTGTTGTCATGCCGAATGTGAAATACTTCTTTGGTAAAGTGACCATGTATCCCAGTTATCACCGTCGCGGTCGCGATATGATTCTTTATTTCCTCAAGAAGCATTTCTGTGATAAAGAACATCTGGTGACTCCAATGGACCCGTTAAAATCGGAAACTTCCGAAGAAGAACTGAAAGCGTTGTTCTGCAAGAATACGTTTAAAGAAGATTATAAGATCCTGAATTGTGAGATTCGCAAATTAGGATATAATATTCCACCGTTGGTAAATGCTTATATGAGCTTGAGTCCCACTATGCGTATGTTTGGCACAGCTATCAACTATGAGTTTGGGGATGTAGAAGAAACTGGAATCCTGATTGCTGTAGATGAAATATTGGAGGACAAGCGCATGCGCCACATCCAGACGTTTATTGAAAGTCATCCGGATGCGTTGAAAATGCCTTGTGAGGAGGATGAGGCGTTTACTCCTAAAGTCGTTACACCGCAGGCAGACTGTTACCGTTAATCTTGCGGTAGAGGTCAAGAGCAAAGACATCGGTCATTCCCGATATATAATCAAGTACCGCCTGTATTCTTTCATAGAGTGCAGGTGCTTTTATATTGTACTGGCTGGAGACCCGGTTAATTAGAAGTTCGGAGTAAGCCTTTCCGGGTGAAGTCACCGCATCTACCATTAACTCAAGTAGGGTACTGATAACCCGGAAGCCGGCTAATTCGATGTCCAGTACATCTCGTGAGCGGTAAATCTTCTTGATCGAAACTTCGGCACAATGCTTGTAAGCCTTTGCCGGACGTTCGGAGATATGTTTGATAAGTGCTTCTTCAAATGTGCCGGAAAGTATTTCTTGCTCGTGTTCCAAAAATACACGTGTACATTCCCGGATTAATAATCCGATCACAGAAGAACGCAGATAAGCGATTTGTTCATTGGTGTCATTTACGATATGGAATGTTTTTTGGATATGTGCCTGCCGTTCTTCGTTGAAGTATGCCATTAGCAGTTCTTTAGTTTCCTCGGTTGCGAGAATTTTCAATTTATGGGCGTCTTCAATGTCCATCATCTGATAACAGATATCATCGGCAGCTTCTACCAGGTATACCAGTGGGTGGCGTGCATATTTCAGCGGGTGTTCGTTGAGCAAAGTAAGCCCCAGTTCCGTAGCAATTCTGTGAAAACTCTCTTCTTCGCTGACAAAGAAGCCGAATTTTGATTTCGTACCTGCAAGACTGGATGAAAAAGGGTATTTCACAATGGAAGCTAATGTCGTGTAAGTCATGGCAAATCCTCCTTTCCGGCGTCCTTCAAATTGGTGTGTGAGCAGTCGGAATGCGTTCGCATTTCCTTCAAAATGTGTCAAATCTTCCCATTCCATCGAAGAAAGTTGTTCTCCATCCGGTTGCTTGTCCTTTAAGAATTGTCCTTTACCTTCAGAAAAAAAAGTAGATATAGCCCGTTCGCCGGAATGTCCGAAAGGCGGGTTGCCCAAGTCGTGCGCCAGGCAGGCGGCGGAAACGATAGAACCTATTTCCGGTAGGAAAGACTCCTGCAGTTCGGGCTGGCGCTCAAGAATCGCTTTTGCGACGTCATTTCCTAACGAACGTCCGACACAGGATACTTCAAGGCTGTGTGTGAGCCGGTTGTGTACGAAGATACTGCCCGGTAAAGGGAATACTTGGGTTTTGTTTTGCAGTCGGCGGAAAGGGGCGGAGAAAATGAGGCGGTCATAGTCCCGTTGAAATTCCGAACGGTTTTCCTGGCGTTCTTCATGGAACTCTTCCATTCCGAAGCGTTTTGCAGATATTAATTGGTTCCAATTCATCATTTTAATCATTATTTCGTTATTTACCATTCACAAATTAGTTGCCGGTACATTATTTAACTGCAAACTTAACTATTTTTCAGTTCAAAATGTGTATTTTCGCCCGTTAATATAGTAAACGTGTATTTATGAATATTCAAGTTATCAATAAATCGAAGCACTCGCTTCCGGCTTATGCCACTGAATTGTCTGCAGGAATGGATATCCGTGCTAATCTTTCCGAACCTATCACATTGGAACCGCTACAACGCTGCCTGGTGCCTACCGGACTATATATTGCTCTCCCACAGGGATTTGAAGCACAAATTCGTCCGCGTAGTGGTTTGGCTATCAAGAAAGGGATTACCGTTCTCAATTCTCCGGGAACCATTGATGCAGATTATCGGGGAGAGATTTGTATTATTTTAGTTAATCTGTCATCGGAAACTTTTGTGATTGAAGACGGTGAACGTATTGCACAAATGGTGATAGCAAAACATGAACAGGCCGTATGGCAGGAAGTGGAAGTATTGGATGAAACGGAACGGGGAGCCGGCGGCTTCGGTCACACAGGAAAAAAATGAAAAGGATACTATTATTCTCGTTGTTAAGTACTTTGCTGCTTACTTCCTGCATGGCTGTGCAAGTGGTGGGGAGTGTAGCAGGAGGTGCGGTTATGGTGTCGGGGTATGCTCTTGGCGCGAATGCAGTTACAAAGAAGGTTAAGAAAAAGAAGGATAAAAAGAAAAAAGTTCAGAAGGAAGAAGCTTTGGCTTCTCAATTAACAGAGGAACAACAGCGTAAGTATGACTATTTTTTTCTGGAAGCCATGCGGATGAAAGAAAAGAAAGAGTATGACGCGGCTTTCGGGTTGTTGGAACATTGTCTGGACATTCACCCGAATGCTTCTTCTGCGCTTTACGAAATATCCCAGTATTATATGTTTCTCCGTCAAGTGCCGCAAGGGCAGGCAGCCTTGGAAAAGGCTGTGACTTATGCACCTGATAATTACTGGTATAGTCAAGGGCTGGTGAGTCTGTATCAACAACAGAATGAGTTGGATAAAGCTGTTACGTTGCTTGAAGAAATGGTAACCCGTTTCCCGACCAAGCAAGATCCTCTGTTCAATCTTCTCGATATCTATGGACGACAGGAGAAGTACAGTGATGTAATTTCTACACTGAACCGGCTGGAAAAACGCTTAGGTAAGAATGAACAGTTGTCGATGGAGAAATTCCGTATTTATCTTCAGATGAAGGATGACAAGAAGGCTTTTCAGGAAATAGAGAGTCTTGTCAATGAATATCCGGCAGATATGCGTTATCAAGTGATACTGGGGGATGTATATCTTCAGAACGGAAAAAAAGAGGAAGCATATGAGGCTTATCAGAAGGTATTGTCAGTAGAACCGGATAATCCAATGGCTCTCTTTTCAATGGCATCTTATTATGAACAGACGGGTCAGAAGGAACTATACCAGCAACAACTCGATACGTTATTGCTGAATAAGAAAGTTACTCCGGATACAAAAATCAGTGTCATGCGTCAGGTGATTGTGGAGAATGAACAATCATCGGTAAAAGATAGTACGGAAGTGATCGCCTTGTTTGACCGGATGATGGAACAAGATCAGGATGATCCGCAGGTTCCGATGCTTTATGCACAATATCTGTTGTCGAAAAGTATGGAAGCAGAGGCGGTGCCGGTACTGGAACAGGTTGTTGATTTGGATCCGACTAATAAAGCTGCCCGTCTTATGCTGATAAGTGCGGCGATAAAGAAGGAAGACTATAAACAGATTATAAAAGTCTGCGAACCGGGTATTGAGGCTACTCCGGATGCATTGGATTTCTATTATTATTTAGCCATTGCCTATCATCAGGCAGAACAGCCGGACAGTGTGTTGAGCGTTTGTACCAAGGCGCTGGAACGTGTGACGACTGACACGCGGAAAGAAATAGTCTCGAATTTCTACTCAATTATGGGGGATATCTATCATACCAAGAAACAAATGAAGGAAGCATACGCAGCCTATGATTCGGCTTTAGTGTATAATCCGTCCAATATTGGTACATTGAATAATTATGCTTATTATTTGTCCGTGGAACGCCGCGATCTGGATAAGGCGGAAGAAATGAGTTACAAGACGGTGAAGGCCGAACCTAACAATGCCACTTATCTCGACACATACGCTTGGATTCTTTTTGAGAAGGGCAACTATGCAGAAGCTCGTATCTACATTGATAATGCAATGAAGAGTGACGAAGAAAAGAGTGATGTGGTTGTGGAACACTGCGGTGATATCTATTTTATGACCGGTGATGTGGAAGGTGCACTGAAATACTGGAAGAAAGCATTGGAAATGGGTAGTGAATCGAAAACACTGAAAGAGAAAATAGAAAAGAAGAAATATATTGCAGAATGAAAAGAATAGTTTTTCTATTGTTGGTTGTAGTTGTGCTGGCCGGGTGTAAGAGCTCGAAGCATTTGGCGACTTCGGAGAAGAATGTTCAGGTGTCCAGCTATCTGACTTCCAAACTTCAATTGACTATTCCCGGTAAAAAGGGGGGAAGTATGTCTGTTGGGGGAACTATGAAGATGAAAACCCATGAGCGGGTACAAATATCCTTATTAATGCCTATCTTGCGTACGGAAGTAGCGCGTGTGGAAGTTACTCCTGACGGTGTGCTATTGGTAGACCGGATGAACAAACGTTTTGTCCGTGCCACCAAAGATGAATTGAAGGGCATGCTGCCGAAGAATGCAGAATTTTCCCGTCTGGAGAAGATATTGTTGGATGCCTCTTTGCCCGGTGGGAAGACGGAATTGTCAGGAAAAGATATAGGCATTCCCTCGTTGGAAAAGGCTAAAGTCCAACTTTATGAGTTCTCGACAAAAGAATTTTCAATGACTCCTACGGAACTTACTTCTAAATATCGGCAAGTTCCCTTGGAAGAATTAGTAAAAATGCTGGTAGCTTTCTTATGATGAAACATTTCTTTGTAATTCTGATTGGTTGCCTATGGTTGGCAATTCCTCTTTTCGCTCAGTCGAACAAGCTGATTCGTGAGTTGGAAAGCAAACGTGGTGCGCTGCAAAAGCAGATCTCCGAGACGGAATCAATCTTGAAGGATACAAAGAAAGATGTGGGTAGTCAGTTGAATAGTCTGGCGGTATTGACTGGCCAGATCGAGGAGCGGAAACGTTATATCATTGCTATCAATAATGACGTGGAAGCGATAGAACGTGAACTGACTTCCTTGCAACGTCAGTTGAACGGTTTGCAAAAGGATTTGAAGGATAAGAAGAAAAAGTATGAGGCTTCTGTCCAATACTTGTATAAGAACAAGTCGATTGAAGAAAAACTGATGTTTATTTTCTCTGCCAAGAATCTCGGGCAGACTTACCGCCGTATGCGCTATGTTCGTGAATATGCTACTTATCAACGGTTGCAAGGTGAGGAAATCCTGAAGAAACAGGAACAGATACGGAAGAAAAAGGTGGAACGGGAACAGGTGAAAGCCGCTAAAGAGAGTCTGTTGAAAGAGCGTGAAGGCGAGAAGACCAAACTGGAAGCGCAGGAGAAGGAAAAACGTACGCTTGTGGCCAATCTGCAAAAGAAACAGAGAGGGTTGCAAGGTGAGATCAATAAGAAACGGAGAGAAGCTAACCAATTGAATGCCCGCATTGACAAGTTGATTGCAGAAGAAATAGAACGTGCCCGCAAGCGTGCCGAGGAAGAAGCCCGACGCGAGGCTGCCGCCCGTAAGAAAGCGGAGGGTAAAGAAAGTCAAACTGCCGGAACCGGAACAACCGTTAAAACGAACTCAAAGCCTTTGGAAACTTATACAATGAGTAAAGCCGACCGGGAACTGTCCGGCAATTTTGCAGCCAATCGGGGAAAACTTCCTATGCCTATATCCGGTGCTTATATTATCACCAGCCATTATGGACAATATGCTGTGGAAGGTCTTCGTAATGTGAAACTGGATAATAAAGGTATTGATATCCAAGGAAAGCCGGGAGCACAGGCACGTGCTATCTTTGACGGAAAAGTCGCAGCAGTATTCCAGTTGAATGGATTATTTAATGTGCTAATCCGCCATGGCAACTATATTTCCGTTTACTGTAACTTATCATCGGCTTCTGTAAAGTCCGGCGACATGGTGAAGACCAAGCAATCTATCGGACAAGTTTTCTCTGACGGCACTGATAATGGAAGAACGGTATTGCACTTCCAGTTACGCCGGGAGAAAGAGAAACTGAATCCGGAACCTTGGCTGAACCGATAGTCAAACAATGTAAGGCATACGTATACAAGAAATATGTCAAAACTAAATCTTTTCTAGGTAAGTTATTGCAAATGAAGGGCGTATTTGGCATCTTTTTTCTAATGTATTATCCTAAAAGTTGAATTAATGATTAATTTTTATCCTTTATTGAACAATTTGTTTTAAAAAAACAATTAGTTTTTTCTCATCTTTGTAGAATGAATTTTAGATTTCTTTTGGTAAGTCTGTTTAATAGTAATTAATTAATAAAACACCATGAAAAAGTTATGTGTATGGGCAGTTGCCGCCCTTTTAATGGCAGCTTGTACACCGAAAGCCGAGAAAGCTACGGATTCCGGTCTATTACAGAGTAATTTCCGTACGGAAGTGGACGGAAAGAAAACCGATCTCTACATTCTGCGCAACAAGAACAATATGGAAGTTTGCATCACGAACTTTGGCGGACGCATTGTTTCTGTCATGGTTCCCGATAAGGACGGACAGATGCGTGATGTAGTTCTTGGTTTCGATTCCATTCAGGATTATATCAGCAAACCTTCCGACTTCGGTGCAAGCATCGGACGTTATGCTAACCGTATCAATCAGGGTAAGTTTACGTTGGACGGCGTAGAATATCAGCTTCCCCGTAATAACTACGGCCATTGCCTGCACGGAGGTCCGCAAGGGTTCCAGTATCGGGTGTATGACGCCGTACAATTGAATCCGCAGGAATTGCAACTGACTTATGTAGCAAAAGATGGTGAAGAAGGTTTTCCGGGAAACATTACTTGTAAAGTGCTGATGAAACTGACTGACGACAATGCAATCGATATTCAGTATGAAGCGGAGACGGATAAACCGACTATTGTCAATATGACCAACCACTCTTATTTTAATCTGGATGGCGATGCGGGCAGCAACGCAGAGCATCTGCTGACTATTGATGCAGATTATTATACTCCGGTGGACAGCACCTTTATGACTACCGGTGAAATAGTTCCGGTAGAAGATACTCCAATGGATTTCCGTACACCAATGCCGGTGGGAGAACGTATCAACGATTTCGACTTTGTGCAACTGAAGAACGGTAATGGTTATGATCATAACTGGGTATTGAATGCCAAAGGCGATATTAACCGTAGGGCTGCTTCATTGAAATCTCAGAAAACAGGTATTGTATTGGATGTATATACCAATGAACCGGGAGTTCAGGTATATGCCGGAAACTTCCTTGATGGTTCGCTGACCGGAAAGAAAGGTATTACCTATAATCAACGTGCTTCCGTATGTCTTGAAACACAGAAATATCCGGATACTCCGAACAAGCCTGAATGGCCTTCGGCTGTTCTGCGTCCGGGCGAGAAATACATGAGCCAGTGTATTTTTAAATTCTCGGTGGACAAGTAATACAGATTAGTTCCGAGCGTTTCGTTATAGGGGTATTTGTAATAACAGAAATAATCCCGTTAAATGTGAGCAGTCAATATCTGATGTTTTAGATATTGACTGCTTAATAATAATATAAAAGAGTATGGAAGATCTGATAAATGCACGTTGCGGCTGGGCCGGAACAGATGAATTATACATAAAATACCATGACGAAGAATGGGGCCAACCCGTTACTGATGACAGAACTCTATTTGAGTTCTTGGTACTCGAAAGTGCTCAGGCAGGACTATCCTGGATTACTATCCTTCGAAAGCGTGAAGGATACCGGGAAGCCTTTCATCATTTTGATGTGGAGAAAGTAGCACAAATGACACAGGAAGATATCGAACGGTTAATGCAATATGATGGAATCGTCAAAAATCGGTTGAAGATCAATAGTACAATCAATAATGCAAAACTATTTATAGCTATTCAGAAAGAGTACGGTAGTTTCTACAAATACACCTTATCATTCTTCCCCAAACAACGGGCTATCGTCAATAATTTTAAAACTTTAAGTCAGGTTCCGACTACATCTCCCGAATCGGACGCTATGAGCAAAGACATGAGAAAGCGAGGCTTCAAGTTTTTTGGATCAACTATTTGTTATGCTTTTTTGCAGGCTGCCGGTTTTGTGAATGATCATTTGGAAGATTGTTTCTGTAAAGCTCTATATTAAAAGAAGTAAGCGGATAGCTGTTTCGAAGTTCTTACTTTTTCTTTTAATTCTCTTTCATTTCTTTCATCGGCACTGTAAAATATTTCGTGTAAATGGAAACTATATGATATTTCCTTGCGTAATAATTAAATATTGCATATCTTTATAAGAACTATTCTTTTGAGGATTGTTTGGCGGATATTGTTGGTTATTAAAATTGCATACTAATGAAATATGAAGCGTATTTAATTATTCTGGTGGTATGATTCTAAAGAAACTCATGATACGACTGGACTAAGAATAGAAAATATGATAATATGTTTAGAACATTTGTTTAATAAAGAAAATTTGATGCTTATGAAAAACTTATTTCCTTCCCGAGTAATTGTGTGTGTAATTGCACTGTTTACTCTAACTTTTCCAGTCTTTGCACAAACCACGAATGCGACAGATGAATATGAAGAGACATTAAAGAAGATGATGAAGCTTTCCGGTGCTTCGGCTGCTACGGACGATCTTTATCCGAAAATGCTTTCTGTGATGAAACTTAATGCACCGGGAAAAGATGATGCCTACTGGAACGATTTTGCTAAAGACTGGAAAGAAAAAATAGAAAATAGGGTGATTGAACTGTGTATGCCTGCTTATAAGAAACATTTGACATTGGAAGATTTGAAAGCAATTGCCGCGTTTTATGAATCTCCTGTCGGCAGGAAATATAAAGAAAGTTCATTGGCTGTGATGCGTGAAGCAATGCCATTGTTGGTACAGGAACTCCAAACAGAGATGTTTAGAGAGGTGAGACCGGGAATGGATAAACAAATGGTTGAGCACGAACAAGCAATGAAAGAATATGAGCAAAAAAAGAAACGTGATAGAGAGTTGTGTGCACAAGCTTATTTGCTTCCGAAAGACAGTATCGCTGTAGTTCCCGGAAAAGTTTATGAGAACGGAATGTCCACAACTCCTTCATTATATTCGATTGAAAGAAGAAAAAAGGATACAAAAGTGACATTCGTGCAACCTGTTTATTGGGATTCACAATGGCTGTATTATAGTCCGGGATTCAAGATTATAGATAAAGAAAGTGGCGATGAATATAATGTGAGAGGATATGATGGCGGAGCATCTATGGATAGGCTGTTAACTGTTGAAGGATTTAATCATAAATACATTTATATCAGTCTTTTATTCCCAAAATTGAAGAAAAGTGTGAAGGAAATTGATATCCTTGAATTGCCACATGCAAAGGATAAGGAACTATTGCCTTCTAATGATGATGGAAAGGCAAAATCATATTTTAATATAAGAGTGAAGGATTATCAAGTTTCTTCCGGGAAGAAAAATAAAAAAGTCTATTTCTAGGGTACTTTCACTATTTTGTGTAAATAGAAAACTACAGAATTCCGGTTTTATACTTGAATCCTGTAGTTTTCAAAGGAACTATTTTGATTTGATAATCTGAATTATCAATGGTCGGCTTAACCTTCTTTCTACAGTCAAAAAGTTATATACTTTTTTCTGATGTAAATTTGAAGTCGTATTCCGGCTCGTTATCTTCTTTTGTCAGAGGTTTTATTGTCCCTTCAATAATCATGGATCCGGCAGAACCTAATGCTGGCAATTTCACGATATTATATCCTGTTGCGGCTTCTTTTACAAATTCTTCATTTTCATCATTACAGATTATCAATGTATTTTCCGGGTTATATAACATGGGAGCCTCTGTCAATAGCTTTTCCAGTCGCATAAAGGCTTTAAGATTGGTCTGGGGATTTACTGAAATTACATGGATATATGATGCCTTCCATGCTTTTTTCAGATTATCAGCTTTAATAAGGGCAATCGTTTCCGTTTCGTATGTACGGACAGCAACAGTAACCTTGTTTGTAATATGCCGGTCGGAAGTTTGTGCGTAGGTGAAACCTAGAGTGATGCAAAATACGCATAATAATAAAATTCTTTTTTTCATAATTCTATTTTTATTAGTTGAAAATGGTATTGATTTGTGTTTTAGAGGCCGTTGTTTTTAATAGTATTGATGTTTTCATTGTGTTTATTGGTATTTGATATTGAGACAAATGTACGGTTCTTTTTTATATTTTCCAATTTTTTCGGGGGACAAAATAGAAGAGGGGTGATATACTGCTATTTTGCTCATAATCTTTATTTTAATTAATTCTAGTCTTGTTTGGATAAAAGAGAAAGGTAGACAGACGGTGGGGTATGTTCTTTTATTGGGCCGGATACTTTTGGAAAAGCTCTTTTTATTTTGTATATTTGTAGGAGAATAGTGATGAGTAAAGAACGGAACTAAAGAAGAATGGAAAAGAAAATAGTGCAATATTGCAACATTGGAATAGAAACTCCTTACAGTAGTTAAGCTGTAAGAACCTTGGTATAAACTAAAGGCTGCGAATCTTTGTAGGGTTTGCAGCCTTTTTTGTTGTTAAAAATCACAGGAATAACCTTTGTCTTGGATTTGAGAGTTTATAATAAACTTAGATACCGTTATTAATAAACCCCTCAAAAGTTTATTAATAACATGGAACACGTTTGTGCAAGAAACGTTCGCTTTTTTCTTCTTTATGTGCGAGATTGAATATGCCCGATAGGATATTTTTATAGAAAGTAATTTGTATATACATTGATGTAACTAAATCAGAAGCCCATCCAATGACTCCAGATAAATTCCGACAGCTTCTTCGATCTCTTTCAGCATGATATATTCCTCTGCTGTATGCGAACGTGAAGAGCGTCCCGGACCGATCTTTACCGAAGGGAAGGACATTAATGCCTGATCGGACAGAGTTGGAGAACCGAAAGGAACACGGCCAAGCTTTACTGCTTTCTGAACAAACGGATGTTTTTCATCAATTTGTGAAGAGTTGAGGCGGTATGAACGCGCTTTGGCGTCACAGGAAATATGTTTTTTGATTTCCGCAAACAGTTCTTCGTTTGAGTAAAGTTCGTTGCTCCGGATGTCGACGACGAAAGAACATTTGTCGGGAATGACATTGTGTTGAGTACCTGCATTAATCACCGTGACGCTCATCTTCACCGGGCCTAGTAGCGGAGATTCCTTTTCAAAACGATAGTCACGGAACCAGGCGATGTCATCCAATACTTTGTAGATAGCATTGTCTCCCTCATTGCGTGCCGCGTGTCCGGCTTTACCTGTTGCAGTGACGTCTAACACCATTAAGCCTTTTTCGGCAATGGCGGGCTGCATCTCCGTCGGTTCGCCCACTATGGCGAATGAGACAGGAGGAAGTCCCGGCAATACACTTTCAATTCCGTCCTTACCTGAAACTTCTTCTTCGCACGAGGCAAGATAAATGAGGTTGTATTTCTGCGAAGTGCGACATAGTTGCAGGAACACCTGTAATAACGAAACAACGCTGGCGCCGGCATCGTTGCTGCCCAGCCCGTACAATTTGCCATTTTCTTCGCGGGGAGTGAACGGATCCTTTCTCCAACCGTTGACAGGTTTTACAGTGTCAATGTGAGAGTTAAGCAGGATAGTGGGCTTTTTCAAATCGAACATCGGACTGAGGCACCACACATTATTTCCCTTGCGTCCGGTCTGCATACCTGCCATTTCAATATAGTTTTGCAGAAAATCCGCAGCTTGGGTTTCTTCCCGGCTGATAGAAGGGATGCTAATCAGTGATTTAAGCAGGCTTACAGCCTCTGTTGTCATATAGGAAATATCATATTTCATAGTCAAATCTTTTATCTATATCTTAATCTTTGCACAAAGATAGTCGTTTTGAGCAATAGTTTCAAATAAAACTAATACCTTTGTACCATATTTACTAATACAAAGAGTATGACTTATCATCATTTATCTGTCCTGGTCCATCGTCAGGCCGAAAAATATGGCGACAAGGTAGCCTTAAAATACCGCGACTATGAGACAGCTCAATGGATTCCTATTTCGTGGAATCAGTTCTCGGGAACTGTACGACAAGCAGCTAATGCTTTCGTGGCGTTGGGAGTGGAAGAACAAGAGAATATCGGTATATTTTCACAGAATAAGCCCGAATGGTTCTATGTTGACTTTGGTGCATTTGCCAATCGCGCTGTTACCATTCCGTTTTATGCGACCAGTTCGCCTGCGCAAGCGCAATACATCATCAATGATGCGCAGATTCGTTACCTTTTTGTGGGGGAACAGTTTCAATATGATGCTGCTTTCAGCATTTTCGGTTTCTGTTCTTCCCTGCAACAACTGATTATCTTTGACCGTTCGGTGGTGAAAGACCCTCGTGATGTATCTTCTATCTACTTTGATGAATTTATGGCAATGGGGGAGGGACTCCCGCATAATGATACGGTGGAAGCACGTACGGAACGCGCTTCTTACGATGATTTGGCGAATATCCTTTATACGTCCGGAACAACGGGCGAACCGAAAGGGGTCATGCTGCATCATTCCTGCTATCTGGAACAGTTCCATACACATGACGACCGCCTGACGACAATGTCGGATAAGGATGTATCTATGAACTTCCTGCCACTGACGCACGTATTCGAGAAAGCGTGGTGTTACCTTTGTATTCATAAAGGCGTGCAGATTTGTATCAATCTTCGTCCGGCAGATATTCAGACGACTATCAAGGAGATCCGGCCGACGTTGATGTGCAGTGTTCCCCGTTTCTGGGAAAAGGTATATGCAGGCGTACAGGAGAAGATCAATGAGACAACCGGTTTAAAGAAGGCGTTGATGCTGGATGCTATCAAAGTGGGTAGAATCCATAATCTGGATTATCTGCGCCGGGGGAAAACACCTCCGGTGATGAATCAGCTGAAATATAAGTTCTACGAAAAAACGATCTATTCTTTACTGAAGAAGACGATCGGCATTGAGAATGGAAACTTTTTCCCGACTGCCGGTGCTGCCGTTCCCGATGAGATCAATGAATTTGTTCATTCGGTAGGCATCAATATGGTGGTTGGATACGGCTTGACGGAATCTACGGCTACTGTATCTTGTACGTTGCCGGTGGGCTATGACATCGGTTCGGTGGGTGTCGTACTGCCGGGAGTTGAAGTGAAGATAGGCGAAGACAATGAAATACTGCTTCGTGGTAAGACGATCACGAAAGGATATTATAAGAAAGCGGAAGCCACTGCTGCCGCTATTGACCCCGACGGCTGGTTCCACACGGGGGATGCAGGTTACTTTAAGAATGGACAGCTTTTCCTGACGGAACGTATCAAAGACCTGTTCAAAACATCGAACGGCAAATATATCGCTCCGCAAGCGTTGGAAACAAAACTGGTGATTGACCGTTATATCGATCAGATTGCTATTATTGCCGATCAGCGTAAGTTTGTTTCTGCCCTTATTGTTCCTGTGTATGGATACGTGAAGGAATATGCTAAGGAGAAAGGCATTGAGTATAAAGATATGGCCGAACTGCTGCAACATCCGAAGATTGTCGGTCTTTTCCGTGCTCGGATAGAAACGTTGCAACAGCAGTTTGCTCATTACGAGCAAATCAAGCGCTTCACTCTGCTTCCCGAACCATTCAGCATGGAACGTGGCGAACTGACCAACACGCTGAAATTGAAACGGGCGGTTGTAGCGCAGAATTATAGCGAGTTGATTGAAAAGATGTATGAGGAGTAAGCAGGCTTTTTCGTATCTTTGTCGCCGGATTTGAAAAAATATAACTAATAAAATTGTAAATCAGATGATTACTATTGAACAACTTAAAGACGTGAAAGAGCGCACAGATGCGCTGAGGAGGTATCTTTGACATCGACGGGAAGAAAATTCAAGTCGAAGAAGAACAATTAAGGACACAAGCTCCGGGATTCTGGGACGACCAGAAACGGGCGGAAGCTCAAATGAAGTTGGTAAAGGATCTGCAGAAGTGGATTAGCGGTTATAATGAGGTGAAGACACTGGCAGACGAGCTGGAACTGGCATTTGATTTCTATAAAGAAGAACTGGTGACAGAGGAAGATGTAGATGCCGCTTATGCGAAAGCCAGTGAGGCGGTGGAAGCACTTGAACTCAAGAATATGCTTCGTGACGAAGCCGACCAGATGGATTGTGTGTTGAAAATCAATTCCGGTGCCGGTGGTACGGAAAGTCAGGACTGGGCATCCATGTTGATGCGTATGTATCTGCGCTATGCCGAGACAAATGGTTATAAGGCTACGATTGCCAACCTTCAGGAAGGTGATGAGGCGGGAATCAAAACTTGTACGATCAATATCGAAGGAGATTTTGCTTACGGTTATCTGAAAGGTGAGAACGGCGTGCATCGGTTGGTTCGTGTCTCTCCGTACAATGCACAAGGTAAGCGTATGACTTCTTTTGCTTCCGTATTTGTGACTCCGCTGGTAGACGACAGTATCGAGGTGAATATAGAAACAGCACGTATTTCCTGGGATACATTCCGAAGCGGTGGTGCCGGTGGTCAGAATGTGAACAAGGTAGAATCCGGTGTCCGTTTGCGTTATCAGTATAAAGACCCTTATACGGGCGAAGAAGAGGAAATCCTGATTGAGAATACCGAAACCCGCGACCAGCCGAAGAACCGTGAAAATGCAATGCGTCAGTTACGCTCTATCTTGTATGATAAGGAATTGCAGCATCGTATGGCGGAACAGGCAAAGGTGGAAGCCGGTAAGATGAAGATTGAATGGGGGTCGCAAATCCGAAGCTATGTATTTGATGACCGCCGTGTAAAGGATCATCGTACCAACTATCAGACTTCGGATGTGAACGGAGTAATGGACGGTAAGATCGATGGCTTTATCAAGGCTTACCTGATGGAGTTTTCTTCGCAGGAATCATAAAAAACAAAATTAGCAAGTGTTATTTTTGGAAAGTTAAAAGATTTGTTCTTACTTTGTTAGTGTTGAACTTTAAAACTAACTATTATGGGTAAGGCTAAGAAAAAAACAGCGATTAGTAAGAAGGAAGAACAACAAGCCCAAAAGGTAGTCAAAATAGTGTTCGTCTCATTAATTATTTTGGCATTGGTAATGTTGGTTGCATTCTCCTTTTTCGGTTGATTGATTCACTACAGATTACATAGATTGCACAAGGGGCACGAAAAGAAGGTCTGCCCGGACGGTGAAAATCATGTGATCTGTGGTGAATTCTTGTTTTGTAACGCTTTTGTAACCCCTGTAATATCAATGTAACTTTTCTGTAATTCTTCCGTAGCCGGTTTGTCATTCCGGTGTATCTTCACAGTTGTACTTTTGCCGCGAATATAGTAGCAAACAACTGAAATGAGTAGAATTACAACAACCGTCGTTACACTTTTGCTAACGACAGCAGCCTTTGGACAGGCCAAGGATGATGCCGGAGATGGCAAGAAACTGGATAAGCAGACAATGGAGATAAAGGATTATCTGCCGGAAATCCACGGAACGATCCGGGGCAAATATGAATATCAGACAGAAACAGGCGAAAGCCGTTTTGAGGTACGCAATGCCCGTTTCAGTGTTTCGGGAAATGTACATCCGCTGGTTGCTTATAAGGCAGAAATCGACCTTTCCGATGAAGGCTCTATCAAAATGCTTGATGCGTACGCACGTGTCTTTCCGGTGAAAGACCTGAATTTTACAATTGGGCAGATGCGTGTTCCTTTCACGATAGATGCACACCGTTCACCGCACCAACAGTATTTCGCTAACCGTTCATTTATTGCCAAGCAGGTGGGTAATGTGCGTGATGTCGGACTTACTTCTGCCTATACACATAAAGGAGATTTCCCGTTTATTCTGGAAGGTGGACTGTTCAACGGTTCCGGTTTGACAAACCAGAAAGAATGGCACAAAACACTGAATTATTCTATAAAGGCGCAGTTACTGCCCGGCAAGAACTGGAATGTGACACTTAGCACTCAAATGATAAAACCGGAAGATGTACGAATCAATATGTATGATGCCGGTATCTATTATCAGAACAATCGTTTCCATATTGAGGCGGAATACCTGTATAAAATGTATGGGCATAATGCGTTTAAAGATGTTCATGCAGTTAACAGCTTTGTCAATTATGACTTGCCGCTGAAGAAGGTTTTTAATAAAATATCTTTCCTGGCCCGTTATGATATGATGACGGACCATAGCAATGGTACGATTGACGAGACAACAAAAACGTTGATTATAAATGACTATGCCCGTCACCGTGTGACAGGCGGGATTACGCTTAGTCTCTCCAAGGCTTTTATTGCCGATCTCCGTCTGAACTTCGAGAAGTACTTCTACAAGAAATCGGGTATCCCTAAAGAGTCGGAACGGGATAAAATCGTCATTGAGTTTATGACGAGATTTTAAGGAATTTCATTACTTTTGTGCCATGGCACAAGAAATAGAACGAAAGTTTTTAGTCTCCGGTGAGTTTAAATCTCTGGCAACCTCGCATAGCCGGATTGTACAAGGGTATATCAGCAGTGCTCGTGGGAGGACTGTACGGGTCCGTATTCGTGACGATAAGGGGTATCTTACCATTAAAGGAGCTTCCAATGCTTCCGGAACCAGCCGTTATGAATGGGAGAAGGAGCTTCCTTTGGCGGAAGCGGAAGAACTGATGAAACTTTGTGAACCCGGTATCATTGATAAGACCCGTTACTTGGTACGAAGCGGTAAGCATGTATTCGAAGTTGACGAGTTTTATGGTGAGAATGAAGGACTTGTCGTGGCGGAAGTCGAACTGGAATCGGAAGAGGAATCTTTTGTGAAACCGGACTTCATCGGTAAGGAAGTGACCGGAGATGTGCGTTACTACAACTCCCAACTAATGAAAAAACCGTATAAAACGTGGTGAACGTTAACAAATAAACCGTATATTTGTTCCTATTCTAAAAGAGCAATGTATGGATATGGAACAGTTGTACAACTATCTGCCGCGGGAATTGGTCACTTTCGTTCTGGTGACCTTGTTTTCTTTACTAATCGGGCTTTCGCAGCGCCGAATCAGTTTGAAGCGTGAGGGTGAAACTACCCTTTTCGGGACCGACCGTACATTTACTTTTATCGGAATCTTGGGGTATCTGCTCTATATACTCGATCCTACCGATATGCGTCTGTTTATGGGAGGTGGTGCAGTGTTGGGATTGTTGTTGGGGCTGAACTATTATGTCAAGCAGTCTCAGTTTCATGTTTTTGGTGTTACTACCATTATTATTGCGTTGATTACCTATTGCATGGCTCCTATCGTAGCCACTCAACCTTCCTGGTTTTACGTCATGGTGATTGTGACGGTGCTTCTTTTGACCGAACTGAAACATACGTTTACCGAATTTGCTCAGCGTATGAAGAATGATGAAATGATTACGCTGGCGAAATTCCTTGCTATCAGTGGTATCATATTGCCTATGTTGCCGAACAAGAACCTGATTCCTGATATCAATCTTACTCCTTATTCCATTTGGCTGGCAACGGTTGTGGTATCCGGCATCTCGTATCTGTCTTATCTGCTGAAAAGATATGTATTCCATGAGTCAGGCACTTTGGTATCCGGCATTATCGGAGGGCTGTATAGCAGTACGGCTACGATCTCGGTACTTGCCCGTAAAAGTCGGAAAGCGTCGGAGCAGGAAGCTACCGACTATGTTGCCGCCATGCTGTTTGCTGTCAGTATGATGTTCCTGCGTTTTATGATACTGATACTGATTTTTAGCCGGGAGATTTTCCAGTCTATTTATCCGTACTTGCTGATTATGTCGGTGATAGCTGCGGCTGTAGGGTGGTTTATTCATTCCCGGCAGAAACGTCCTAAAGATTCGGATGCCGAACCGGAAGATGATGATAGCAGTAACCCGCTGGAATTTAAGGTTGCCCTAATCTTTGCCGTATTATTTGTAATCTTTACTGTGCTGACTCATTATACGTTAGTCTACGCAGGTACAGGTGGATTGAATCTGCTTTCTTTTGTATCCGGCTTTAGTGATATTACTCCTTTTATCTTGAACTTGTTGCAAAATACCGGTAGCGTTGCCGCACTGATTATTACTGCTTGCAGTATGCAGGCTATCATCAGTAATATAATGGTGAATATGTTCTATGCTTTGTTCTTCGCCGGGAAGGGAAGTAAGCTCCGTCCCTGGATTTTAGGGGGATTCGGGGTAGTGATTGCCTGTAATTTTGTGTTGTTGCTGTTCTTCTATCTTTAAGAAAGATACTTACGGTAGTACGGAATAATAAAATGAAAAAAGGAGAAAACAATGATCGTTTTCTCCTTTTGGGTTTAATGTGTATCTTATACTTAGAAATTAATGTCATTAAAACTGTTCACCAGTAACTGGTAAGTGATGAAACCGCCTGAACTGGAAGAGTATTTTGTATAAATGGCTGTTATATCTCCCGTTGCACCGGCTTCGGGCAATGGTTGTAGGGCGAAGTTTGAATATCCGCTTACACGTACAATGTAGTTACCCTTATCTTCGGTGGTTGTACCGCCATAAGAGAACCATGCCGAACCATAATAACGTTGGTTATTATAGCTATATGCATACGTGGGTGTTAATCCTTCGGATATATAAGACTTGCTAGTGTATGTAGCCTCGGTTTTACCATTCTCATAAATAGCCTCCAGATAGGAAGGATAGAAGTTGTTACCGGATGTACCTTCTTTATAGGTTAATCCTTCGAAACGAACCAGGCGTCCCAGCGCATCGTCGTTGAGTGCTGTTTCATAGTTGCTTGGAGTAATAACTAAAACATCATTCTCCGTCAGTTCTCCCATAGCACCCGGGCAGATATGTTCGTTTATCAACAGTTGGTTTTCCAGATTGCGGTTTGCATAGTTTTTCTCAATATCCGCTTCCGTAGGCGGCATACCGAGACTAATCATATACCGGTAGTTGCCGAGAGCCATTCCTTTGGTCTTCACATAAATAGTCTGTCCCATGTGATAATACACATAGTTGCTGACCATTAGCTTTAGTTCGATGCCGGATTGGGAAGTCTCGTCATAGATATAAAGAGATTTATAAACGTTCCCGGCCTGGTCGCTTGATATTACTTTACCACGGATTACATAATCCTCTGTGATTTCTACATATTTGCCAAGTCCGGCAGTTGATCCCGGAGCGTATTTGGCATAATATATATCTTTCAACTGTTTGATTGTAATGATTTGGTCTTTGTTGAAATCTGCCTCTGTCCAGACTTTAGCCGGTGCAGGATCATCAAAGTCATTGTAGCAACCGGTAAAACTGAGTACAGCGGCTACAACCATACATATTTTTAATAATTTGCTCATAGTTCTCATTTTTATTCGTTACAGATTAGAAGCGGAAATAAAGATTCAGATAGTAAGTCGAACCAAACATATAGAAATATTTGGAGTCAAATGGCTGATAAGTTTGGTAACTTGTATCTTTGTTCTTCAACAAACGAACCTGTTCGTAACCACCGGTCTTGATGTCCTGGTCGTTGAGAAGATTCTTCATTTCCAGGCTGAATCCAAGAGTGTACTGGCGCTTGATAAACCAGTTCTTACCAATGCTGGCATTTACTACATAGGCAGAGTTGAATTTCTCTTGGCTACGGAGTTCTGCAACATCTTCTTTTGTCATACCCGGAGTCAATACCGCATCTGTACGATACAGCGGACTCATGGATATGTACATATTGCTGTAATAATTCAAATCCAGTGAAGCATAGATATTCTTGGGACCACGATAAGACAAACCGATATTCATTGCTTTCTGCGGAGTACTTTCTACGCGGAAGTTTTTCCAGTATACCTTACCTTCGTTTTTGATCTCACCACTATTATCCTGTATCTGAACGTAGTTGGGATTCGAATCGTATGTATATTGTCCCCAGCTAAGTGCACCGTTCAGGTAGAATCCGGCGTCGAGCGGAATAGAAGCAGCAACCTCCACACCAAAATGACGTTTGTCAATGCCGCTCATCGCAAAGTTGGAGAAAGTGGCTTCTACGTCGTCATAGTAAGAAAGAACCTTGTTCTGATTCATAAACTTGGTATAATAGCCGGATACACGTGCCCTAAGTTCTCCTAAACGGAAATTATAGGAACCGTCTACACCGAATACTTTTTCTGCGGAAAGTCCCGGAGTAACGGCGTTACGTGTACGCGGTGATACAAATGCGGACTGAAATTCCGGCGAATCTTGCATATACATGATATTAGCCTCGATAGAGTGCGCTGCCGAGAATTTATAGCTGAAGTTGGCTTTTAATTTATAAGTCAGATAATTAAGTTTCTTAGAGTCGCCTTGAGAGTCATCCAGGAACAAACCTTTCTTCCATAACCCGTGACGCCATAAAGAAGCATGACCGATCTCGCCGCCCAGGTTGACACCCAGTTTGCCGAAACTCATTTCATACTGAGCCCATGCGCGTGCGTTGAGTACATTTCCGTAGTAATCATATCCGTATTTATCTCCTTTTTTGGCAGCGCGTGCATGACCGTATTTTTCATAATATTCCATGTCGTTCTGATAAGGAATCGGATTTAATCCGCCCATGTCACGTTCGGCAAATTTGTCGATGTCTACCCAGTAATCGCCACCGAGCAGGTCCTTCACTTCGCTATAATACTCCGTACGGTTACGGCGTAAATTTACTCCTCCGTTTATTCTGGAATTATTGCGGAACGTATGAGAGAACTGTGTATAGAAGTTCCAGTCCAACTGGTCGGTATGGCGTTCTTCTATCATATTGATAGAACGGTGTCCCGGACCATACGTTGCATTTTCTTCCTGATTACGGTTGATGTCATACAGTTGTCCCCAATTAATGTGCCGGATATTATCCGTATTGGCACGCCATGCTTCATCTAACCAGGCACCGTAAGTAGTCCCGTTAGAGTAGCTAGGCAAATATCTGTAATAGTCGGGGCGTGGGTCGGGACCGGCATACCAGGTAAGTGCCGAATAACCGTTCTCTCCGAAGCGTACGGAAGTAGCCACGTTCAGTTGTGAACGGTCGTTGATGTCATAAGTGTAATTCAATACAGCGATAGGCTCGTGATAATTACGTACACGTGCATTACGGCGTTTACCGCTTTGCCAACCCCAGTTCGGGTTGTAATAGTTGTTTCCGACTAGATCATACACTTCCTGAGTGGCAGCTTGTTGAGTACCTCTTTCTGTCGGAGCACCTAATACGCTCAAAGCCAAACGGTGTTGGTCGTTGAATTGTTTTTCTACGGCAGCGAAATATCCGAATGCATTGTAATATACACCACGAGCGTAAGAGTTACCTCCCTGTCGGGTTGAAACGGAGAAGGCGTATGACCAACCATTATCTTGCAGTCCTGAGGCATACGTCACCATACCACGGAAACGGTATGTTGAGTTGCCATTTACAAGACTGGCACGGAATCCTTTACGCATTTGTGAAGGACGCGTATTGATGTTGGTTGTACCGCCGAGGCTACCAATACCCATTTCTCCCATATTCAATCCTGAAGTAACTTCCTGATTACGGGTAGCGTCGTTTAACCCGCTCCATAATGACCAAGGAGAATATCCGGTCAGTGCATCATTGAACAGGATACCGTTCAAGTATACATCAGTATAGCGTGAGTCGTATCCGCGAAGGTTGAAACGCATCTCGCTGAATTTGTAGGAAGCGATGTTGTTGAATACATCTTTGGATGCCGACAGTGATGAAGGCAATGATTGGGCATCGTCCAAAGTCTCCGTATCAAATTCTGCAAAAATAGCATCGTCCACAGTAGGAGATTGATTGTCGGGTACTAACACTACATTGTTAATGTCCCTTATCAGTTTGTCTACCCGGACCGCAATGGACAATGGCTCATATTCTGCCGCTTCAAAAGCCAGTGAATATTCACCTTTATTCAAACTCTCAAATATGAAGTTACCTTTTTCGTCAGTTGTCGTTGTGACGTTGCCCGGTGTTAAAGTGACTTTCACACCGTCAATAGCCGTACGCGTGGCACGTGATACGACTTTACCCTTGATTCCGCCGTTCTGTGCAGCGACAGTCAGCGAAATCAAAGATAATACCATGATTAGAAAACTCTTTATTTTCATAAATATTTCAGTTTTATTTGCTTATATAGATATATACAGGGAAATGGTCGCTGAATCCACCTTGGAAATTATTTCCGACATAGGTACGTAGTGGATACCCCTTGTATTGTCCCTCTTTTTGTATCATATAATGTTGTTTGAAGATATTGCCGTAGAATTTTGATCCGGGAGCTTTTTGTATTTTCAGTTTTCCGGTAGATCCTTTGGCAAGATTTTCAGATATAACAATATTATCAAATATGTTCCACGCATCACCGTAAGCTAATGTACCGTAACCGGCTTTCAGCATATCGGCATACGGGGCGTATAAATCACCGGCAGACAAATCTTTCATTTTTAATTTAGCTCCTAACCCTTCGGTTATACTTTTGTCTGTCGGATCATCATTGAAGTCACCCATCATCACTATTTTAGTTGCCGGGTTGGCCTGCAGTACAGAGTCTGCGATGCTGCGCATCTGGCGTCCGACCGCAATACGTTTGAACTCTGAAACATCTTTTCCTCCCAGGCGAGAGGGCCAGTGAGCTACCATAAAGAAGAACGGTTCGTCTTCTATGGTCCCCCACATAGTCAGGATATCGCGAGTCTTGAAGTCCGGCAATGAAGGAATAACGGTCTTTACAGGATATTGTCCTTCCAATTTGAATACATCCGGACGGTAGAGGAAAGCTACGTCTACTCCACGGGCTTCGGGTGAATCGAAATGTGAGATCCGATAATTACCCGGTGCCAGCTTGGGGGTAGCTACAATGTCTTCCAGTACGTTCCGGTTTTCTACTTCCGATACTCCGATAACGATTGGATACTCTTTGTCGATAGCTGCCATACCGAACAATACTCGTTCGATATTGCCAAGCTTTTTATTATACTTGGCTGTATTCCATTTTTTGGGTCCTTCGGGGGTAAACTCGTCATCTTTAACTTCGGGATCATTGATCGTATCGAAGAAGTTTTCGAGATTATAGAATACCACTTTGTATGGTTTCTGACCAAAACAAACGGAAATCAGCAGTACAAAGAATATGGTGCAAAATAATTGTTTCTTCATAAGCTTGTATCTCATTTTATTCCCCATTGGGCGGGTTCCTTCTGTTGCTTCACAGAACTATCTACTTTGGGGAAGAATGTAAAACCTGTTTTTTCTTCAATATCAGCTACTGTTGTGCAAATACTTTCCGGTATAGAATTTCCATAGCCTTTTTGTTCTACCCAGAAACCAATAGATATTAATTCGTTGGGTGAGCAATCCTGCACCTTTTTATTCGTAGAACCGCTTTTTGTGCGTAGCAGTACTTTGAAATAGTTTGTAGGAACGGGTACGGAACTACCTACGCCGTCTGTGGTTGTAGTTGCTCCGGGACCGAAATAAGCTCCGGTCACTACATACAATGTATCACTACAACTGTAACTGCGGACTTTTCCTTCAAGAGTCGCCCACATCTGTTGGTTCAGGGAACCAAGCTGTGGTGTCATATTCGACATATAGAATGTCTGCGCATTCATTTCATCTGTACACACGCGGTCGGCAGATGCTATCTGATGACCACGGTCATAACTACCTTTATAAGAATGCTCTACACAATTTGCCTGGAAACTTTGAGGAACAATAGGGTCGAAAGCCCAACGATTGGTACGTTCTACATTCTTTCTTAAGTAGGCGTCATGTATCGGATATGCTACCCATAAAGCGGCTTTCTTAGTTTTATCGAAACAAATCGAATAGTTACGAATTGTTTGATTGTTTAAGAGTCCATAGTGAGTAACATATTGATAGTTAGTATTTTCTACTTTAGTAGGTAGCTCAGCCCATGAGTTAAACGCCGGCAGATTCTCTTGGGATTCTGCTAGCTGTACCAGATCAAAAGTCTTTTGAGCATTCTCTGCAAAACGCAACGTTAGTTGTGCTCTTCGTTGAGTTTTTCCAGAATTGGTCTTATAATATACGTATAGTACATTGAGTCCATCTGCTATCTGTCCACTTTTGGTCGTTATATTATAATCTTTACTACTGAAAGAACACCATTCTGTTCCTTCGGTCACTTCTGCGTGCCATTCCGTACCGGTTTTACCGGATAGAATGATTGCTGATGATCCGGAAACTGATTTCACGGTCGAAGATATTTTCCAATATGCTTCTCCGTCTTCGGTCGGGGATACCGGGTCGTCGTTATTGCTACACGCAAATGCACACAGTATCAGCACCGTAAAGAATACGGACTTTATTGCTGCTGCGTAGTATTTGGGAGGTGATATCATCTTTGAAAATCTTTGAAAGTGAATTCTAGGAAGATAATATATTTCTTCTTAGAACTCACCTTACATTATAAATTATATTATTTCTTTTTGCAAGTAATGGTTATAGAACTTATGTATACTGCACCTCCACCTGGGAAAATACTAAACTGAGAAAGATTTAAATTCTCAAGGTTTTCGAAAGTAAAAGTTTCTCCTTTCTCTACAGATTTATTACTAGTTGCTTTTGCGGCGTTATCTAAGTCACTTTGTGTTGACTTTTCTTTATATACATAGTCAGGCTCACAGATTAGGAGATAGCGTTTAGCAACAGTTTTGATAGATGTTGTTATTACAATTTTTTGAACAATACCATTTAACTCCGGAACTTTTATGTGGGAATTGAAGGCTCCTTTACTGACATTGCTATCAAAGTTGATTTGTAGATAAGGAGCTTCACCCTTTGTGTCTGTTGCAGTTATCCCACATTTTCCAGACCAGTTCCCGAATGAGTTATCGTAATTGAAAGTAGCATATCCTGTTGAAGTCATTTGGGCAATTTCGGCAGATGTAAGAGTTACCTCAAATGTATCTCCACTGGCTGGAGCTGCAATAGTAACTTTAATATCTATAGAATTACCACCATTAATTGAAATTGTTAGGGTCTTTTCAATTGGAGTAGTGCCTTTATTCTCACCTACGTTAACTGTAACTTTATTGCCATTAACAGTTGCTCCTTCAATACCACTTGTTGAGAGTTCGTTATTGCCTTTATTAAGAACTTCTACGTCAACAGTTTTTTCTCCTCCCTCTGCAGGGAAACTTAAAGAAGTTGGATCAACAGAAAGAATCCAGGGTATTTCTGCATTGAAAGATTTTACATCATCCAAGTTGCGAGGAACAAGCTGTCCTTTATTTGAATTAACAGCAGCTAGACCTGAAATAGAAAGCCGTTCAGCGGATTTGAATGTTTTGTTTACGAAAGCTGCTGCTGCTTTTCTACAAAATACAGTAAATGCATTTCCTTCGACATTGAATGTATGAGTAGAAATTTTGTTTGTTACAGCCCAAACACCTGCTTCAGGACTTGTTACATTCTCAATTGTAACATACATTCCTTGATAGTCGGCTAATTTGTCAGCTGTAATTGTTACTGGATTAATGGTTGCAGTCTCATTTAATTTTTCGATTGTAACCCAGTTTCCTGTACCTTTTAATTCATATAATCCGTTATAATTTTGTACTTTTGCCAAATCTTTCAGAAGAGTAACTTTTACTTTATCTCCCTTATTTAAGTCATGTTTGCTTGGCTCCGTTAAATTCGAGTCGTATAAAGTGATTCCATTACCGGCTTCTGTTGCATTTTCTGTTGCAAGAACTAAATTATTATATGAATAATTACCTCCTTCAACGTCATTCTGTACTACTGCCTCAAAATAATAACTAGCTTCCAGTGCCTTTTCTTCGTTACTATTAGGCATCATAGCATTTAATTCTGGAATCGTAATTTTGGTTGCAGGTTCTTCCGGTTCGCTACCGCCACCTAAATCAATTTCTTGTCCGCCATTGCCGGTGGAGAGTTTTACATCATCTATTGCAAAACCTGACTCAATATCCGCAGCAAACTTAATATAAAGAGTATTCACTGCTTGTTTCAGTGTAAAGTTAGAAGTTACATAAACCCAGAATTCGTCTGCCTGCTTGTAATCATATTGGATAGCGCTTGACCAAGTTATGCCATCCTTACTTAGGTAGAAATGGAAACTTTCGGGCTTAAATGTATTGTCATAATTTCCTCCGTTTATACTCTTGGAATAGCTTGCTCCAAATCCTAGCTTGAGGTTTGTCTGGTCAGGCTTCAATGTAATCTCTTTAATTATGAAGATTGGGCTCTTAGTTCCAAAGAACACTTTGGCATTACCGGAAGCACCTTCATATCCTGCACTTAGTTTTCCGGATTCGCGTAAAGATACATTGCCTGAGCTTTCATAACTTACATTGGTTGAACCTTCCCCTGATTTGACCCAACCATTGAAGTCAGCGACCAGAGGCCATTGTTTATCTATTTGTTCTGCAGTTCCGAATGTTTCTTTATAAATAGCAACTTCCGGAACAATGTTTCCGCTTCTAATCGTAACTTCCTCTTTCATCAGCACTCCTACCTTGTTAGAAATCTGAATCAGGACTTTCGCTTCGTCTGTAATACCTTCGGGGATACTCACCTGAACTTTGTCAGAACCGTCACCTTCCATTTTGGAAAGTGTCACCCAGGTTTTATCGTCCAGTACAGTTGCTGTCCAGTGACGGTTTGCTGAAATTTCAAAATAAGATTGACTTCCCTCTACCGGGGTTCCGTCGGTATCAAATACTAACGTTTTTGGAGAAACCTCCAAACGTGGAGCTTCAGTGTCGTCGTTATCGTCAACGCAACCTGCAAATAATGCTGTAGCCATTACAAACATCGTCGTAACGAACAGTTTGAGAAAAGTTAGATTTTTCATTAGCGTTTTTAAATAAATAGTTAATATTTCTTGTGAATTGTTTGTTATCATACGTTTCGATTTAAGTAATTAGCAAACAAAGATATTTTATTTTACGAAACTAACAAAGCTTTGTGCCACTATTTTTGTGTTACAATAAGGTTAAATTTGAGTTACAGCTTTACAAGTTGATACTGTTAAGGAGTGTAATAGTATGTAGGGGTTAATAAAAAATAAAAAATAAATAGGAAGGTTTGTAATAATACTAAAAAGAATAACTGCTTGTTACAACTCCGTAGGAATATAAATGTGTGCTTATGTAAAATAATAGCAATGGTTCGGGTATTGTTATGAGATAATAGTCGGGTGTCCTTCCTGTCTTATGGTTGTAAATGCCGATAAGATTTGAGAAAATGTATAGTACTGTTTGATGTTTGTCTTTTAATACCTATATTTGTCTATATTTCATTTTAGAGAGGATAGGCATTATGAATAATACTTTTAGAATATACCCGATAGGGATACAGAATTTTGAAGACTTGCGTAATAATAACAACGTATACGTTGACAAGACGGAGTTGATATATCGGTTGGCTAATACCAATAAGGTTTATTTTTTAAGTCGTCCCCGCCGCTTCGGGAAAAGTTTGCTGGTTTCCACTCTGGACGCTTATTTTCGGGGAAGAAAAGACTTGTTCCAAGGATTGGCAATGGAACGTTTGGAGAAAGAATGGAATGTCTATCCGGTGCTGCACATAGATTTCAGCATGACGAAATATACCACTATGGCTGATCTGAACGAACGTTTGAATCTTCAACTTTGTGAGTGGGAGCGAATTTATGGGAACGCTCCGGAAGAGGAGGGCTATGCAGCCCGTTTTTCCGGGATAATAAAAAGAGCATACCAGCAAACCGGTTTGCAGGTAGTAGTGCTTATTGACGAATATGATGCACCTTTATTAGACAGTAACCATTTGCCGGAACTGCAAAATGAATTACGTGAAGAAATGCGGAAATTCTTTAGTCCTTTAAAGGCACAAGGAGAATATCTTCGTTTCCTTTTCTTGACGGGAATCAGCAAATTCAGTCAAATGAGTATTTTCAGTGAACTGAATAATTTGCAGAATATCAGCATGCGGGATGATTATAGCGCAATTTGTGGTATTACCGAGCAGGAATTACGTACGCAACTGAAAGCAGATATTGAGATGATGGCACAGGCTAATGGCGAAACCTATGAGGAGGCCTGTTTGCACTTGAAACAGCAGTATGACGGGTATCATTTTAGTGAACATAGTGAAGATATTTACAATCCATTTAGCTTGTTCAACGCATTTGCTCAAAAAAAGTATGCTAATTTCTGGTTTTCTACCGGAACACCTACTTTCTTGATAAACATATTGCAGCAGAGTAATTTCGATATCCGCGAATTGGATGGGACTACGGCTACTGCCGAACAGTTTGATGCTCCTACAAGTGTTATCACTGATCCTCTCCCTGTGCTTTATCAAAGTGGCTATCTTACTATCAAGGGCTACGATTCGGAATTCCAACTTTATACTTTGGCTTATCCCAACAAAGAAGTGCGGAAAGGATTTATCGAGTCTCTTATGCCCGCCTACGTACATTTGCCGGCACGTGAAAATACGTTTTATGTGGTTTCTTTTATCAAAGACTTGCGTGCCGGAAAACTGGTTGAATGTCTGGAGAGAATAAGGGCTTTCTTCGCTTCGATTCCCAATGATCTGGAGAATAAGCAGGAAAAACATTATCAGACTATCTTCTATCTTTTATTCCGCTTGATGGGCCAATACGTGGATGTGGAAGTAAAAAGTGCTATCGGACGGGCTGACGTAGTTGTAAAATTACATGATGCTATTTATGTCTTTGAGTTCAAGGTAGATGGTACACCGGAAGAAGCGTTGGAACAAATAAACAGTAAAGGATATGCTATACCTTATCAGCCGGATCATCGAAGTGTTGTAAAGATAGGAGTCAACTTCGACAGTACGACAAGAACTATCGGAGACTGGGTCATTGCTGAAGAATAGTGACTATTGGGCACTGTTCGCAATTCCTATTGATTTTTCCAATTCCTCTTTCAACCTATCACCACCCTTCTGAAACCCTTTACAGATCGTACTTACAGAACGGTGATAGGTTGTCGTTAACCTATCACCGTATCCTTCACCTGTCACCGTACCGATAATTGTATATTTATGCTCTTTTCGGCTTGATTCGGACAACTTTATAGACATTGCCGCGCTTGGCGTGTATGGAAGGCACTTGATTCCTCTGCAATATTCTTCCAAACTGGATAATGTTGCAATTGGAAACGCGGATTCTACTATCATGTTGCACCTGTTCCAGTATCTCGATGGCGAGAAGTAACTCGTATTCTTCCTCATCTTCCCGGGCAGCTCGGAAATATTGGTGGAATAATTGCTCTGCAATGGGGATCACTTGAAACTCCTGATTGCTTTCGGTCATAACCTTTTCATCTTCGGCATCGAACCAATAACGTTCTCCTTTGTAAATATCGTGTATGGCTTGCGCGTAAAGTTGTTCATAGTCGATAGGAGAACAATCGATCGGACCGGTTACGGCGATGACGATATAACGTCGGCTGCCGGAAGTGTCGGTCAGTAAATCCTTGTGATTGCTCGTGCCGATGAATGAGGCATAGCGGCGCAACTCCTGTGTCGCTACACCGTGAGGACGGCGGGTGTTGACTACCGGTTTTTGAATGATATGTTTCAGGAAAGCCTGTTGACTCTCCCTGTTTTGGTCGAACTCGTCCATGTTGATGAGTGCGAAACGGTTGAGAGATAGTTCGGCATCCCTTTTGTTGCTGAAGTCAATGCGGTCGGTGTAGTAGGGTTGCAATTCGGTCGGTAGCAGATTCCGGCAGAAAGTGGATTTCCGGTAAGCTTGCGGACCGACTAACAACGGTACCGTGCAATTTGCGTAGTTGCGGTCAGTGTGGCGCCAATGAGCCACCATATTCAGGAACCAGCGATAAAACAGATCAGGCCAGTGGATGTTGTTGCAAGGAACACGGGAAGCAAGCTCGCGGATGCGGTCGCGACCGTCCCAACGGATATCCACGCCGAAAAGGAAATCTTCGATAGGGTTGAAAACCGGAATACGGTCGGAGTCCAGATAACGGGCAACATCCCTGTCCCAAAGGTTGAGTCCTTCGAGTCGTGCGTTCATGGCGATGCTGTTGCGCGTGCGGTTGGTGACCGGGCGGAAGCAAAAACAGAACGTGTTTCGTTCGCGATATTCGGTGATGGTTGTCATCGTGTTGTAACGAAACTCGTATCGGCGTTGCATAAATTCTTCTGTCCGGAGTTCCAGTTCCTGTTCGGCTGATAAGGGGGATTTTTTTCCGAAACCTTTGGCGTTCAGGTATACATTTTGTACGGTTTGGCGGATCAGGAATTCCTTCTTTTGGGTGTAGAAGTGTGCAATGGCCCAACGGGCGGTTTCCTCTTCCGGTATGCCTGACTGAAAGCAGTTTTCCGCAAGTTGTACTAAGAGAGGCTTGAGGTCATCGTCCGAATGGAGATGTACGTTGGGATGAAGTTCGCTTAATGAACGATAAGCCTTATTCAGGGCGACCTCGAAGAGGGCGGATAAGGTGTCGAAACTGTCGTATCCCGGAATCAGCCGTTTGAATGGGGAGTTTTCCGCTTGCACGGTTTCTTTGTAGGTGGTGTCCGACGGCATTTCTAATGGTTGGCGCATATAAATGACGGTAGAGTCGGGATTGTAATAAAGTTCCGGATCGTAGGTTTGCCGGCAGAATTGATCCAATGTCGGTTTTTTAAGTTCGATGGCATAGGAGAGTGCCGGTTGACACAAGCCGACGGCTTTTCTGTAAGCGTGAGCTTGGAATATTTCCGCTTCTTCCCGGCTTTTGGGTAGTGATTTGTCCGGGCGTGTGAAACGCAGCCATATTTTTACGGAGTGTCCGCTGGAACCCATGAAGGCTGCGAGGGTTTGGGTAAGTTCTGCCGCTTCCTGTTTCACGCGGTTTACTTCCGTCCTGTTTGCCAGGTGGTTTACTTCTATTTGCACGATGCCGTTGTATGCGGTCATTTGCGTCCCGTTGGTTGTTTTGCGGAAGTTGGCGGCAGGGATGACTTTCGTCAGTTTTTGCGCTTCTTCTAGTTTGCAGTCCGGTGATGCGTGACGTATGCTTGTCCGTAGATTACTGATCGGGCGGGCTTTCGTTTCATGCTTCATCGCTTCTATTTGTAGGGTAATATCTAGCGTTCGCATGGTTAATGTCCCGCCGTTGTCCCGCATCAAAGTAAGTTTCATATCAAGTGTGTTTATTATTTATTCCTTTTTTATTAAAGGCTGATAAAGGTAGGCTTTATAATCCGGTCGGGCAAACTCTTTCGTATTTATTTATCACTAAAACTTGGTTAAGTTTTATATGCCTTTTTGCTGCCTGTTCCATACGGGGAAACGATCGGTTTCATCGGTGAGAAACTCTAGTTTCTGCACCTTGAAACTCTGGTTTCAATAGCTTGAAACTTTAGTTCCGGCAGCTTGAAACTAAAGTTTCTTCGCCTTGAAACAAATTGTAACAAGGCATGAAACGGAAGTTACCTCTGAGTGGTACTCTTGTTTACAAGAGGCATTTATCAAATTGGGCGGTGATAGGTGATAGGTAAGGTGATAGGTTACTGACAACCTATCACCGTTCTGTAAGTACGATCTGTAAAGGGTTTCAGAAGGGTGGTGATAGGTTGAAAGAGAATTTGCATTTTTCCCTTTGTAGAGAGTAGTTGGAATATACGGAATTTCTTGTATTTATTTCCATATTTCTACTTGCCGAAATTATAGGTGCTCAGGATAAGGAAGTGCTGTTGCAGAGGGAAAAAATCGCTCGAATGAATGAGATACAGATAGCCATGAAAGGACAAGGCGAACGGATGCAGGACTGTGCGAAGGTGCTTATGAAATACGAAAAGCTTTTTCATATCAGTTGGGTAGATAGATTATGGAACAATTTGAAGCAGTTGTTGTCAGGCGTGAAGCATTGGACGGGGCTGAAATAAATAGAGCGTATAATATTTTTTATCTATTCTTTTTACTTTCTTAACTCCGAATGTTTCGTAACTGTTGGGAAACCACCTACTTTTATCCCCCAAATTTGCAACATTCCGAAATGTTGCACGTCTAATAAAATAAGAACTAAATCATTCTAGTTATGAAACACAGACTGTTGCTACTATTACTATTCGTGTTCACTACATCTGTGGCGGGGTGGGCGCAAAAATCCGTGGCTCCTTCTTATACAATCAAAGGTGTGCTTCTGGATTCTTTGACGCAGGAAGGGGAACCGTATGCTACAATCAGAATTACAAAGAAAAATGCTCCGGAGAAAGCGCTGAAAATGGCGGTGACCGGTGCGAACGGTAAATTTCAGGAGAAGCTGAATGTGCCGGCAGGAGATTATGTAATCAGTATTTCTTCGATAGGTAAAGCGCCTGTGGTGAAGGAATTTACGTTGAAATCGTCAACTAAGGTGGTCGATTTGGGAACAATGCTCTCGGCGGAAGCCAACAATGAGCTGAAAGGGGTGGAAATCGTGGCACAAAAGCCTCTGGTAAAGGTAGATGTCGATAAGATAGAGTATAATATTGAGGATGACCCCGATTCCAAGTCCAACAGTATATTGGAAATGTTGCGTAAAGTTCCTTTGGTGACGGTGGACGGGGAAGATAATATACAGGTGAACGGAAGCAGCAGTTTCAAGGTACACGTGAACGGGAAACCCAATAACATGATGAGCAATAACCCGAAGGAAGTGTTGAAAAGTATGCCTGCCAATTCGATTAAATATATTGAGGTTATCACTTCACCGGGAGCTAAATATGATGCGGAAGGAGTGGGCGGTATCCTGAATATCGTGACAGTGGGCAGCGGATTTGAAGGATATACGGCTACTTTCCGTGGAAGCGCGAACAATAACGGGGCAGGTACCGGTGCTTATGCAATGGTGAAACAGGGGAAACTAACTCTTTCCGCCAATTATAACTTTAATTATAATAACAGCCCGCGCGGCTATTCGGACAGTTATCGTGAGAACTTTGAGTCGGATACGGAGAAATATCTTGAGTCCGGCAGCAGTTCCAAGTCAAAGGGGAATTTCCAGTACGGGAATCTTGAGGCGAGTTACGAGATTGATACGTTACGGTTGCTGACGGTGGCTTTCGGGATGTATGGCAGCAGTAATAAGAGTAACAGCGACGGTAGTACCGTGATGTACGGAGCAAATTACGAGGATGTTGCTTATAGCTACCGGACGGACAATCATGGAAAAAGTTCGTGGTTCTCCATAAATGGAAACGTTGATTATCAGCGTACTTCCAAGAAGAACAAACAACGGATGATTACGCTTTCTTATAAGGTGAACACACAACCTCAGACGAGTGATTCTTATAGCACTTATCTCGATATTCTTCCGGATGAAAGAAAAGATGAACTGATAGAAAATCTGAAGTTGTACAATTACCATTCGGACGGTAAGACGAATACTATGGAACAGACCTTTCAGGTGGATTATACGACACCGATCGGCAAATTGCATACGATTGAAACCGGCGTGAAGTATATCTTCCGGCGGAACTCCAGTGATAATAAGTTTTACGAGGCAGCAGGAGGCAGCAATGATTATGCATACAACGAGGACCGCAGCAGCGATTACCGTCATTTGAACCATATCTTGTCCGCCTATGCCGGATATACGTTGAGATATAAGGACTTTACTTTCAAACCGGGACTCCGCTACGAACAGACCATACAACGGGTGAAATATATTGTCGGTCCGGGAGAGAATTTCCATACCAATTTCAGTGACTTGGTGCCTTCCGTCTCTTTGGGGATGAAGATCGGCAAAACGCAGAACATACGTGCCGGTTATAATATGCGTATCTGGCGTCCGGGTATCTGGAACCTGAACCCTTATTTTGACGATCAGAACCCGATGTTTATCAGTCAGGGTAATCCGGATTTGAAGAGTGAGAAAAGTCATGCGTTCGATGTGGCTTACAGCAGTTTCAGTGCTAAGTTTAACGTGAATGTCTCGTTGCGTCACTCCTTTAATAATAATGGAATCGAGAGAATCAGCCGTTTGATTACTGCCGAGGACGGGGAAGACTTTGGCGGAGGTCATATAGCACCGCAAGGGGCTTTATACAGCACCTATGATAATATAGGCAAGAACCGGAATACCGGTCTTTCCCTTTATCTGAACTGGAATGCTTCTCCGAAAACACGTATTTATGTGAACGGACGCGGAAGTTATACAGATATGAAAAGTGAGGCGCAGGGATTGCACAACTATGGATGGAACGGTTCTTTCTACGGGGGTATCCAGCACACGCTTCCTTTGAAGTTGCGGTTGAGCCTGAATGGCGGTGGAAGTACGCCGTATATCAGTCTGCAAGGAAAGGGGTCCGGTTATCAATATTATGGTCTTAGCCTGAACCGCTCGTTCCTGAAAGAGGACCGTTTGTCTGTGAACTTATATTGTAATAACATCTTTGAAAAATACAGGAGCTACAACAACCATACGGAAGGAGCCAACTTCGTGTCAAAGAGCAGCAGCAAATGGCCGAGCCGTAGCTTTGGAGTCAGTGTCAGCTACCGGATCGGAGAACTGAAAGCCAGCGTGAAGAAAGCTGCCCGAAGCATTAGCAATGATGATGTGAAAGGCGGCGGAGGCGGAGGAAACGCCGGTGGCGGAGGTGGTCAGTAAGACCACTTCCACCGACCGTGATTCCTTATTGTTGTCTCACATCCTGTTTGTTGGTATTAAAACCGAGTTTCGTCAATCCGGCTTGTACGTCGGGGTGGCTCATAAAGAGTTTCCATAACAGGCCTGTCCGGTAATTCTCGATCATGACGGCGATAGGTCCTTGGTCGATAGCCAGATAGCGTTGTGGATACCAGTTGGCCGTTTCGCTGAAAGCGTCGTAGAATCCGAAAGGACCGAATACTTTGTCTCCCATATTATATAGATGGCGCATCACTTGCAGAGAATATTCCGGGGTGTAGACGATAGACGAAAGTGCGGCGGTGGGGGAGATGACCCCTTTGTCGTCCTGCTCGTTCGGCGAGTGGGCGGCGTATCCGTCGACGGAGTAACTGGCGGTCAGCCCCCAGCAGTCCGGCCCGAAACCTTTATAGTGTTTGGGGTTGCGGATACAGTAGGCGCGGTTGACTAGCGTCAGGTTACGCATTTCGTGGAAGTAGCTGGGACAGTATTCGTCTTTCAGTCCGACGGGGTCGAGGCCGAGGAAAGAATATTGTGCCCAGAAAAGCGGTCCGGCTTCCGTGCCCTGGTAGCGGAGATGTAATTCTATACCTTCCACCTTGTGCGGGGAAACAATCGCTCCGTTCTGTGCCCAACCGTCATGATAGACAGCGGCAGGTACTCCGTGCGTCGGTGAAGCGGCGGCAAGGATATACATAATCATGCATTCGTTGTAGCCATGTATGGGGAAATCCATTTCCCAGCCGTAAGTAGGACTCCAATGCCAATAAAGAACGTTTTGTCCGCCTTTGCGGTACCAGTCCCAGTCTACCTCCCGCCAGAGGCGGTCGATACGTTGGGCTATGGCCTTTTCTTTGTCATTACCGTTTGCGTAGTATTGGTGCACAGCTAGAAGGCCCTGCATCAGGAAGGCGGTTTCTACGAGGTCGCCGCCGTTGTCTTTCTGACCGAACGGCTTCACTTTTCCGGTATCACCATACCACCAGTGTGGGTAAGCTCCGTGAAAACGGTCGGCCTTTTCGAGGAAGGAGACGATACGTTCCATGCGTGCCAATCCTTCTTCGCGGGTGACGTAGCCGCGGTCTATACCGGCAAGGATAGCCATGATGCCGAAGCCGCTGCCGCCGGAGGTGACCACGTTGGCATCATTCTGCGGATATACGCCGTCTACGTGATAACGTTCGGGGGCAAGACCGCTGTTGGGTTCTGTACCTTCCCAGAAATAAAGGAAAGTCCTTCGCTGAACGGTATCCATTAAGGCGTCATCCGATAGTGAGTCGGTGGCGGCGGTGAGGTTGCTGCTGCTTTTTCCCTTACAACTTTGGAAGGTCAGGGTAAGGGTGGATAGAAACAGTAGCATGAGAGGGAGTAGGCTTCCTGTTGTGATTCTTCTATGATGTTTATTTTTCATAACTGATACTATTAAGTTTGGTTTGTAAAAGGGGCAAGAGGCGGTTGTATCTTCATTCCCCTCCTTCGGGGAAGGAGGGGTGGCTGAAAGCCGGGGTGGTAGGTGGATACACAATGCTGATAATAACTGACTTACGCATTCACCTACCACCTCCCCCTACGGGTACTCCTCCTTCCCGAAGGAGGAGAATTGAGTTACTACCGACTTTTCACGGTTACTTTAGTTCAAAGTGAATCTTGCTGTTTTCACATCCCGGCTGTTGGTGCCGATCATCACTTCGAAATCTCCCGGCTCCGCTACCAGTTGCAGGTCATAATTGTAATATCGCAACATTTCCGGAGCAATCTTGAAACGGACAATCTTCATTTCACCCGGTTCGAGAAATATCTTCTGAAAACCTTTCAGCTCTTTCACCGGACGGGTACTGCTGCCGACGACGTCGCGGATATAAAGCTGCACTACCTCCGAACCGGGCCATGTACCCGTGTTGGTGACTGTCACTGCTGCGGTCAGCGAGCCGTTCATGTCCATGCTGGAATGGCTCAAGTCGATATCGCTGTAAGAGAAAGTGGTATAAGAAAGTCCGTAACCGAATGGATAGAGTGGCTCGTTATCCACATCGAGATAGTTGCTGCGGAACTTCTCGAACCATTTACCCTGTCCCAACGGGCGTCCGGTGTTCTTATGCGCATAATAAAGAGGGATCTGTCCGACGTTCTTCGGGAAAGTCATCGTCAGTTTGCCGCCCGGGTTGACATAACCGAAGAGGGCGTCGCCGATAGCGTAGGCCGCTTCGCTGCCTCCGAACCATACATTCAGAATAGCGGGCACGTGTTCCTGTTCCCAGTTTAGCGTAAGCGGACGACCGGTGAATAACACCAGTACTACCGGCTTTCCGGTTTTCAGTAATTCTTTCAACAGGTTTTGTTGTACGTCGGGGAGGTCCAAGTTGGTGCGGCTGCTGCTTTCCCCGCTCATTTCTGACGATTCGCCCAAGGCTGCGATGATGATGTCCGAGCGGCGGGCTACATTCAAGGCTTCGTCCAGCAATTGCTGGTCGGTCCGGTTGTCGCGGTTCAGTGAACGGCCGAACATGGTGGCGCGTTCTTCGTAGGCGGCGTCACTAATCAGGTTGCTGCCTTTGGCATACATGATATTCGCTTTTCCGGCAGTCATCTCTTTCAAGCCTTCCACCAGTGATGGGCAACGGTCGAGCACGGCGGCTACGCTCCATGTTCCGGGCATATTGGCACGGCTGTTGGCTAGCGGGCCTATCACGGCGATGTTGCCTTTAGGATTAAAAGGCAGCAGAGGATTGCCGTTCGGATTTCCGTCGGGGCTGTCGTTCTTGAGCAGGACGAAACTTTCTGCCGCAATTCTGCGGGCAGCGTCGCGGTGTGCCTTCGTAAAGATGTCACGTGCCGGACGTTTCGGGTCGCAATATTTATACGGGTTGTCGAACAACCCCAGTTTGTATTTCGCTACCAGGATGCGGCGGCAGGCGGTGTTCAATGTTTCCATAGAAACCTTGCCTTCCTGAATGGATTTTTTCAGAGTACCAACAAAACCTTCGCTGACCATATCCATATCCACTCCGGCGTTGATGGCACGTGCCGTTACCGTCTGGAGGTCGCCGATACCGTGGTCTATCATTTCGGAAATACCGGTATAGTCGGTGACTACAAATCCGTTGAATCCCCACTGACCGCGCAGGATGTCCGTCATTAACCATTTGTTGGCAGTGGCCGGAATGCCGTCCACCTCGTTGAATGATGCCATGACACTGCCTACGCCTGCTTCAACGGCGGCTTCGTAAGGCAGCATATAGTCGTTGAACATCCGTTGGCGGCTCATGTCCACCGTATTGTAGTCACGTCCGGCTTCACTTGCTCCGTACAGGGCGAAGTGCTTTACGCAAGCCATGATTTCGTCATTGCGTTTCATATCTTTGCCCTGATAGCCGCGCACCATGGCTTCGGCAATCATAGCTCCCAGAAACGGGTCTTCACCGTTACCTTCGGATACACGTCCCCAACGCGGGTCGCGCGAAATATCCACCATTGGGCTGAACGTCCATGAGATACCGTCGGCGCTGGCTTCTACGGCTGCAATGCGGGCGGATTCTTCGATAGCCGCCATATCCCATGTACAGGAGAGTCCGAGAGGGATAGGGAACATCGTTTCGTATCCATGGATCACGTCCATGCCGAACAACAACGGAATGCCGAGGCGTGACTCTTCCACAGCCTGTTTCTGTACCTCACGTATTTTCTCCACCCCTTTCAGGTTGAACAGTCCTCCCACTTCGCCTTTCTTGATTTTGCCGGCGATGTCGCTGCTCTTGGCTTGTCCGGTAGTAATCTCTCCCGTGACGGGAAGGTTCAACTGACCGATCTTTTCTTCGGTGGTCATTTTTTTCATCAATGCGTCGATGAAACGATCCATGTCTTGTGGCGACTTCTGAGCGGATGCGGTCAGGAGTCCTGTCGCAAAGAACAGGATTAATAAACTTAGTTTCTTGTATATCATATTATTATATTCTATTTTGTTTTATTGGTAATCGGGATTTTGCACCAGTACCCCTTTGGACTTGTCTATTTCAGTCTGAGGCAATGGAAGTAAAGCGTTCTTGTCCTGATAATTCTTGCCGGCAGCTTGCAATACTTCTTTTGCAATGCCCCAGCGGACGAGGTCGTAGAAACGGTCGAACTCAAGTCCCAGTTCCACACGGCGTTCGTGGCGGATAGCTTCACGCAGTTCTCCCTGGTCGGTAGTGGTCACTTTGGGAAGAATGTTGGTGTTGGTGCCTCTGGCACGTGCACGTACTTGTTCCAGGTAGTCGATTGCCTCACCGGAGATACCCTTCTCGTTGGCGGATTCGGCTCCCATGAGCAAGACATCTGCATAACGGATCAGGCGGATGTTCACCCAATATCCTTTATTGGTATATTCTTTACGCAGGGCAGGGTCGGTATAGGCTTTCTTGTTGAAGTAAGCACCTATTGCCGGAGAGACGGGAGATTCGCCGTAAGGCTCATTGGTATTTTCCGGAGTAATCGGTTCGCTGTCCGATCTGCGGAAGTAAAGCAGGGTGGCGTTCTTGCGCGGGTCGCCCGGTTCGTAGGCTTGCGCCATAAGTTCGGTTGCCATGTGCCAGCCCCAGCCCAAGTCCCATTGATCCGCTCCGCGCACACCTTGCACTTCGCAGAATTGGCTGCCGATAATATCGCTTTGAGGAAGGGCGGCAGTAGCGGTACATTGCAGTTCGAAGATAGAACCGCCGCTATTTTCGCCATCATCGGTGAAGATTTCATTATACGGAGTTCTCAGGTTGTAGAGCCCTTTCTTGATGACGTCGGTGGAGGCAGTGTACATATTGTTCCAGTCGTTACGCATCATATATGTACGTGCGTGCAAAGAACGGGCGGCTCCCCATGTCAGTCGTCCCAGGTACTCGGTACTCCATGTTTCCGGCAGTGACTCCTCGGCGGTTTTCAGGTCGGCATCAATCTGCTCGTAGATTTTATCGACGGTGGTTTTCGGAATGTTGGCTTCCGAAGCGTCGTTGATCTTGTAAGTCACCAGAGGGACTTCGCCGAATGCCCTTACCAGGTTGAAGTAGCAATAGGCACGGAAGAAAGAGGCTTCACCTTTGTTGATGATGTCTTCGGCTTCGGTCTGTCCGGCAGTTTCTTTCTCGGCAATGGCGTCGAGGATGTCGTTACACTGATAGATAACGGCGTAGTTCTTTCCCCAATAAGCACCTAGCAGACCATTGGAGGCCGTGTATTTGAAGTCGTCATACATCTCGGCTACATCCGACCCGTCACTGGCAATACTTCCCTTTTCTTCGTCTTCGGAACGGAGACAGTGGATAGCGAGGGCGGTAGTGCCTGCGGTGATATCGTAGCTACGCATCATCGTGTAGACATTGTAGATTTTACCGTTGACCAACGCATTGGGATTATCGTCTTCTGTAAACTGTCCTTGCGGACTGCGGTCCAGAAAGTCACTGCAACTGCCCAAAGTGAGTGCGGCCGCAGCAATAAAGGTTGAAAATATATATTTATCTAGTTTCATACAATTATAGTTTTAAAGATTAAAGTTGCTGAAGTTTCGCAAGGGGCCTGCATGGTTTCTCCTCTTTCGCCCCTACGCTACTATCTTGCCATTAGAATGTCAGGTTAATACCGAACGTATAGACTGCCGGTACGGGATAGCTTCCGTTGTCTACGCCGAATGCGGTGGCGGTTCCTCCCAGTTCCGGGGTATATCCGGTGTTATGCTTCCATGTTTTCAGGTTTTGTATGTTGACATACACTTTCAGGGCTTGCAGGCGGATTTTGGCAAGCAGGCTCTTGTCGAATGCATAGGCAAGTTGTACGTTACGGATACGGAAGAAGTTGCCGCTTTCGATGTAATAATCCGAATTCAGGTAGTTGATAGAGTGCTTGGAGTTCAGCAACGGTTGGGTATTGGAAGTACCTTCCCCGTGCCAACGGTCCAGCCGTTGTTCGAGGTAGTTGAACTGGGCGAAGTTGTAGTTATCCCACGTGCGGAATATCTTGTTACCGCCTTGTCCCATCATGTCGATCCCCAACGACCAGTTCTTGTAGTTCACTCCGAGGGAGAAACCGTAAGTTACTTTCGGGGTAGGATTACCTATCATGGTACGGTCTTCCGGAGTAATTTCTCCGTTTCCGTCGACATCTGCGAATTTCAAGTCACCGGGGGTGACGGTGGCGAGCGTGTTCTTGGGCGATGCGTCTATGTCGGCTTGCGACTGATAAACGCCTTCTACCTTATAACCGTAGAAGTAACCGATCGGATAGCCTGCCATTGTATAACTTTGCTGCTTGTCTCCGGCGATGATAGAGTATCCTTCCTGAACCAGACTCTTCACTTCATTCTTGATGGTGGTCAGGTTGGCACTGACAGAATATCCCCATTCGCCGATCTGGTCGCGCCAGGTCACAGCCATTTCTACTCCTTTATTCTGAATCTGTCCCAAGTTACCTATCCCCGGAATTGTTCCGGAAATACCGGGAACTTCGGCCAGCAGGTCTTTCGTATTCTTCATATAATAAACACCTTCAAAATGCAGTCGGTTGCGGAGAAGATTCGTTTCAAATCCGGCTTCCCAAGCTTCCACTTTTTCCCAACGGAGATTCGGATTGGGCAGATAGGCAAGCTGATAGCCCGGATAGATGATAGACGGTTTGCCGAATACGGCGGAATAAGCGTTGCTCAGTAACGGCTCGGCAGGGTAGGCTTTATCTAGGTTCTGATTACCCAGCGTACCGTAAGAAGCCTTGATTTTCAACATATCGAGCCATTTGATATCTTTCATGAATTCTTCTTCGGACATCAGCCAGCCGCCTCCCAGAGAGAAGAAGTTCTGCCATTCGTTGCCCGTATAAGAAAAAGCGGAAGAACCGTCGCGACGGAACGAACCGTTGAACAGGTATTTGCCTTTATAGTTGTAGATAACACGTGCAAGCATGGACAGTGTGCTGCGTTCCCACTGCGTGCTTCCATTGGTGGCAGTGGCTGCATCACCGATACTCACGAACCATTTGTCCGGATCGTTGGGAATCACCAGACCTACACCTTGTTTGCGTGCTCCGTCCAAGCGGCTCAGGGAATTGTAATAAGTCGTGAAACCTGCAGTAGCAGTCAGGTTATGGTTGCCATTGTCGAAGCTGTTCGTATATGTCAATACATAGTCACTCTGTACTTTCGTTTCATTTTCCTTGAACTGGCTGACCTCGGTTTTGCCTGTTCCCAAGGTGGCTATATTCCCGCTGACAGTGGGGTCGTACACTTTGACGATAGGCTGGTATGTCCGTCCGTTATTGGAAGCATAGTCCATAGAGAACATCGCTTTGAAGTTGAAATGTTTCAGGAAGTCCACTTCACCGTAGATATTACCGGACGCCCGGTAGTTCTCGGCTTTGGTGGTGTTTGCTCTCAGACTGACGTCTACCATTGGATTGTTGATCTGTGCTTTCTGAAATTCCGGCAGCGCACTGTATAGTCCGTATTCATCATTATATACCGGAGCGATCGGGGTGGCACGGAGGGCATTCAGTACTTGTTTGGAGTCGGCGGGAAGCATACGTGCCCCGTTGAACTGGAAGCCGACTTTCAGATAATCCGTAATCTTGTAATCGTTACTTGCATTAATCGTCACTTTGCTGAATTTCTCATGTTCGATGTTGCCCTGTTCATACGAGTAACCTACGCCCAGATAGAAACTATGTTTGGGCGAAGCTCCCGTAATGCTTATATTATTGTTGGTGATAAAAGCTGTCTGGAAGATTTCATCCTGCCAGTCGGTATTTGCATTCCAGCCGGTGAAGTCGAACGGGACGTCTTCCTGATTGGCGAGCTGCTCGCTGTATAACTCACGGAATTGCGATCCGTTTACCAGCTTCACCTTATCTACTACTTTCTTGAAACCGAAGGAGGTGTTTATATTTACCAGTGTTTGTCCTTCTTTGGCTTTTTTGGTGGTGATGATAATCACACCGTTAGCACCACGGACACCGAAGATCGCCAGTGAAGACGGGTCTTTCAGAATCTCCATGGATTCGATATCCTCCGGGTTGAGGAAGTTGATGTTATCGTTGAATAGTCCGTCAACGATATACAAAGGTTTATATCCGTTGATAGAGTTTGTACCGCGAATACGAATTTCCGGGTCGGAGCCGGCACGTCCGGAGTTTACGATTTGCACGCCGGCCACTTTTCCCTGTAAGGAAGAAAGCGGGTTCATGGCAGGTTTGTTGGCAAGTTCTTCTCCTTTGATGTTGGTGATAGAACCTGTCAAGTCCCTTTTCTTAGCACTACCATATCCGATAACTACCGTTTCGGCTAGCACTTGCGAATCTTCTTTCAGGGTGACGTTGATAACGGTCTGCGCACCGACTTTGACGCTCTGCGAGGTCATTCCCACATAGGAAAATGCCAGTACGTCGTCCGGGGTGACAGAGATTGAATACTTACCGTCCATGTCTGTAATGGTTCCGGTGGAAGTTCCTTGTACGAGCACCGATGCGCCTATTAGTGGTTCATTGGCAGCGTCTGTTACCGTACCCGTCACCGTCTTTGTTTGTGCAAAGGCAGATGCAGAGGTAAGCAATAAGCAAGTGAGCGCCACTATGCTCTTAAACCAAGTGGTTTTCTTCTGAAGATGTTGTAAAAGTCTAGTCCTCATTGCATTAAATTTTTCCATTTGTTACTATTTAGGTTGAAGTCTTTTTCTGCCGCTATTTGGCGAAAGTAACAAAGTGAACAAACGAAAGGCAAAAAAGATTTTGGAAAATACAGGAATGTCCGATTTTAACACAAAAGGAACCGATGTGAAATAGCAATAGTGACCTTAAAACATTTCTTCCGCTGTCTCTATGCAATGGAAGACATCTTCTTTGTTGCCGTTGAAAGGACCGGATTTCTCGATTTTCAGTGTCGACATCGCAGCGGCGAAACGCCCCGCCTCCTCAATGCCGGTTCCGGATACCCGTTGATACAGATAGCCGATTGTATATGTATCACCGCAGCCTGTCGCGTCCACCACTTGCGCAGGCTTATAAGCCGGGATACGGAAAAAGTCCGTCCCGTTGAAAATAAGTGAGCCCATGCTTCCCAATGTAACTAACACTTCTTTTACTCCCCATTCATGCAACCGCCGGGCGGCTTCGTGAGGATCGGAAAGGCCGGTCAGCACTTCCATTTCGTGTTCGTTGACTTTCAGGAAATGGATATATCGTAAGGCTTCCCGCTTGTCGGTCCAGTCTGTCGGATATACATGAGTGTCACGTACTTCACGCAGGTAACCTTGTGAGTCTACTGCAATCAATCCTTTTAGGGAAAGCTCCTTGATTACTTCCAGTGAGAAGTCGTCGGCCAGCAGGGAGCCGAGGTGGTAAATCTCCGCGTCTATCTCACGGAGTTGGGAAGCGGTGAAAGGATCAGCTTTTGCCAGTACACGTTGGGTACGGTCATCGGGATTGGTCCCATAGATGTTCTCGAAATATACGGAATGCCGGCTGGGCAATGCAGTGACGTCAATGCCGACCTTACGCAGCTGTTTTACAACGTTCATTTCTGTTGCACCAACTGCCGTGACCAGTGTATAGTCGATATCATTGAAATGACGAATGGCGTGTGAACAGTAAAAAGCGGTTCCTCCCGGCATATAAACAGTGCTTTGAGGGGTAACTACTTTATCTAATGTGATGTGACCAATACAGCAAAGTTGATGTTTCTTCATATTGTAAGCAATTAAAAAGCCTCCAAGAATGTATCTTGAAGGCTTTCTAGTTTATTTTGGTGCGGATGATAGGACTCGAACCTACACGCCTCACGGCACCAGATCCTAAGTCTGGCGCGGCTACCAATTACGCCACATCCGCAGGTAGCTTTTTTGTTTAGCGGTGCAAAGATAGGAAGATTTTCTGATTTGACAAATTATTCGGCAATAAAGTTATTCGTTTAGTATCTCAAATGCCTTTTCTATCAGTGTATCTTTATTCTCAAGTTGGTCTTCCTTAGACATATTGATAGCAACATCCGGTGCGATACCTTCTTCCAACGGCTGTTTGTTCTTATCGAAATGCGGGCTGGCGGAGAAGCGGATGCTCCAACCGTTCGGCAGTTCGGACGAGAACGGAAGACCGGAACCACCTCCGGTCCGGTCGCCCAACTGGATAATTTCTGTATCTTCTATGCTGCGCATCGCATTGACAAAATCGTTTGTTGCGCTGTAACAACGACGGTTGGTTAATATCACTACCTTTTTCTGCCACCGGATACTGTTGGACGGTTCCAGATAAATCGGTTCCATTTGGGAGAAATCATTATGTCCCGGCCCGGTTTTGTGCTGAATGTATCCGGTCAGCGTCTTTTGGTTGGTGAACCGGGCGGCGATACGGGTGGAGTTTGTCAAGTTTCCCCCTCCGTTGTCGCGTACATCAATGATTAATCCGTTGCAAGGTGACAGGTAGAGAAGAACCTCATCCAGATTACCGTTTCCTACCCCTGCACTGAAACTCTCATAACGGATATATCCTATATTATTGTCGAATATCTTATATTTCAGTCCGGCTGCTGTGTAGTAACCGCTGCTGGCACTGCCCAGATAGGTCTGGTAAAGAATGTCTTCCCGGTAATTCCAATCATACCCCTGATACCACTCATCATAGAAAGAAGTGCGTTTGGCGGAAGAAAGATTGACGTGCCCGTCTTTCAGGGTATATAACATCTGACTCAGAAGGTCAAACAAATCATCGTTGGACATGGTCGGTACCACCAGTTTTCGGTATTTTTCGTGTACGGCATCCCAGTCAATGCCTTTTGCCTCCAGAAAACAATACTGTTCGTCAATGATCTTCCATAGTTGCTCGAAGTTGCCTACGGGATCATTGGCGTACTCTTCTTCCCTGATGCAACCGGTCAGCGCCGGCAGGCAGCAGATTAGTAAAAGTAATTGTATAATCTTATTTTTCATTCTTCTTATCTATCGCTCTTTGAAATTTCAACATTAAATCTTTCGTTCTCTTAGTAGGCCCTTACCGATGAAGGCAGAGGGGCTGTTCCTTTTTTATTTCGGATTCGGTATAGGTCTTTCACAAATCCTACCATGAATACATGAGAGTAGGTATGTGTTTTGATATTGTTTACTTTGTATTGTTGCAAATCAGCCAGATAGCTGAAACGCATCTTGGTATATCCTATCGGCAGGTCAATCGAGAGCATTTGCCGGAGGGAAGGCTGGTTGTGCAAAGAAGTGAATTTAATCACTCCGCCGGCATTGCCCAATGAGAAAATCTCGTAATAAGACTGCCCGTAGTGCGGCGAGAACAAAACTCCCATGACAGGAAGGTTCACTTGATAGCGCAACACCATTGGATAGCGTTTGATTTTGAGATGCCAGATGGCCATTCCTGAAGCGTCCAGATTGACGTATGCCCTTGCGGAAGCCGGATTGTTCGTGTTACGGAGATTGTAGACAAAGCCGCCGTTGGCGTCTATCAGTCCTCCGGCCAGTAATTTAAAGTTCTCCGTCAGGCGGAACTGGTAATGCAGGCCGTAATTCCAGTTGACTAATCCGGAGAATGTATTGTTGTTGTCGGCACGGTTATGCGTATAGCCGATATCTGCCTGAAAGAAATTCTGTACGGAAACATTGCCGTCGAACAACTTTGTCATACGGATTGTTTCGCGGGAAATGCGGAAGTCGATTCCCTTATATTCCTGTGGTGACAGGTAGGTGTCGAACACATTGGTAAAACCGATGCCGTACATGGTGGCACGTGTTACATAACGATGAGTCTGCAGGGAATCAATCTGTGCCTGTAATTTTGTGCAAAGGGCGAACAGGATGCATCCTGTCAGCCCCAAGTATATTAGTTTTTTCTTCATCAGAATAATTTCATCTGCCCGGTGATTTCATCAATAATATCCCCTTCGCTTTTGTCACTGTCCGGGTCCAGATTTTCGGGTTCTTCACTTGCCTCTTCCTGCGGTTCCTGTTCCGGTTCGGGGAAGCGGGTCGGTTCGAGCTCGTTAATCGTCTCCACTGTGTAAGTGGTGATACGTTTACCTTTAGCTTTGAATCCCTTGACAGCAATAAACTCGTCCGCATCGATTTCCAATGGTTCTCGGAAACTGTCGTGTCCGCCGAATATCACTTCCAGGCGGGGATAAAACTCGTCGGTCAGCAGGATGAGGCGGTTATTCTTGTTTTCGCCCAGATAGTTCTGCTTACGGTTGGAACCTTCGAAGCAGAAACGTTTCAGGTACGGGTAATTCTGCTGGTCGGCATCATATAGCGCGGCAGTCCATACCTTGTTGGAGTCGAATTTCTCGACAATACTTACGTTGTCTTCGTAGTGATTGCTCAGGTCGAAGTTGCTGGTGTAAAAGTCACCGTTGTTCAGCACAACGAGTATGGTGTCGTCGCTCTGGAACTCGCCCAGATATTCGCCGCGTCCGTCATAATTGAGACGGAGGATATCACGGTCAAACCATACCTTACGTCCGCCGAGTGTGGAACCGCCTTTCTGTTTCAAGGCTATCTTGTGTACCGGCAGGCGGGTCAGGATAACTCCCTGTGCTTGTCGTCCCTTGATACTGATCTCACTAAAGTCACGCTCGAAGATAATACGCCGCACACGCGGATTCGGTTTTAAAGTCACCTTGATGATTTCGGCTTCCCCGTTCGGATTGGCACTGAAATAAGTGATACGTGAATCCGGTGTCCCTTGCGTGACGTCATATTCGCGGTCGCGGACAACGGAAGTGACTGCAAAACGCTTGATATAGGTTGTGCCTTCCTTGCCGTCGCGGTAGGTGACATTATAGATTGTACGTTTGTCATTCTTCTTGAAGACATTGACATAAAGTATGTTCTTGCCTACAAATTTCTTGTCGGCTACCGGAGTGACGATATATTTTCCGTCGCGGAAGAAGACAATCACGTCGTCGATATCCGAGCAGTTGGCTACGAACTCGTCCTTCTTCAAGGCTGTTCCGATAAATCCTTCTTCGCGGTTGATGTAAAGTTTTTCGTTGGCTTCCACCACTTTGGCGGCTTCGATCGTGTCGAAGTTACGCAGTTCGGTACGACGAGGGAAGTTCTTGCCGTATTTGTTCTTCAACATCTGATACCAGTTGACGGTATAGTCGACGATGTGCGCCAGGTGGTCGTCAATTTCGGCAATATCCTCTTTCATCCGGGCAATGAGTTCGTCCGCTTTGTCCGAGTTGAACTTCAGGATACGTCCCATTTTGATTTCCATTAGTTTGAGGATATCCTCCTTGGTCACCTCACGGATAAAGCTCGGATAGAACGGGGTCAGCCGTTCGTCGATGTGTTCGCAGGCAGCGTCCATATCTTTGGACTGCTCGAACTCTTTGTCTTTATAGATACGTTCTTCGATAAATATCTTTTCGAGGGAAGCGAAATGCAGTGCTTCCAGGATTTCCCCTTTCTTGATTTCCAGTTCCTGCTTCAGCAAATCCAGTGTGTTGTCTGCCGACTTTTTCAGGACTTTGCTGACGGTGAGGAAATGAGGTTTGCTGTCGTCAATTACGCAGCAGTTGGGAGAGATGCTCACTTCGCAGTCGGTGAAAGCGTATAGTGCATCAATCGTTTTGTCCGACGAAGTGCCGGGGGCGAGGTGTACCAGTATTTCTACGTTGGCAGCCGTATTGTCATCCACCTTGCGGATTTTGATTTTTCCCTTGTCAACAGCTTTCAGGATAGAGTCGATTACGGATGAAGTGGTTTTTCCGTAAGGGATTTCCGTGATAGCAAGCGTTTTGTTGTCCAGCTTGTTGATTTTCGCACGTACTTTTACGGCTCCGCCACGTTCGCCATCGTTGTATTTGGCTACGTCGATAGAACCACCCGTCTGGAAATCGGGATATAGTTGGAACTCTTCTCCACGGAGGTAGTTGATAGAGGCATCGCAAAGTTCGTTGAAGTTGTGCGGCAGTATCTTGGAAGAAAGCCCGACGGCGATACCTTCCACTCCTTGCGCCAGCAATAACGGGAATTTCACAGGGAGAGTGACCGGTTCCTTGTTTCGTCCGTCATAAGACAATTTCCATTCGGTAGTCTTGGGATTGAAGACAACATCCAGTGCAAACTTGGAAAGGCGTGCCTCGATATAACGGGGGGCGGCAGCACCATCTCCCGTAAGGATATTACCCCAGTTACCCTGACAGTCGATTAGCAAATCTTTCTGTCCGAGTTGCACCAGAGCGTCGCCGATGGAAGCGTCACCGTGAGGGTGGAACTGCATCGTGTGTCCCACAATATTTGCCACTTTGTTATATCGCCCGTCGTCCAGACGTTTCATAGAATGCAGGATACGGCGTTGCACAGGTTTCAAACCGTCGTTGATATGGGGCACGGCACGTTCCAGAATAACGTATGAGGCGTAGTCCAGAAACCAATTCTGATACATGCCTGTTAACTGGTGTTTTACGTTTTCGTCCCGTGCGTCCGCCGGTTTGTAGTCTGAATGTTCTTCCGGTATCTCGTTAATTTCGTCACTCATAAATCAATCTTCACTTTGCTTTTACAACAAATAATCTTCCTGAACATCAAAAAAGGGGATGTCCACGCAAAAATACGAAATAAATTCATATGAGGACGAAAAGAACTCACGTTTTTTATGATACTGACAGCTTCATTAATCTTTTAGCAGGCACCGGATTTGCTTTCTGAACATACAGGTTAATGGGATAAAGAGTCATATTCTTGATTTATTTGACCGGTTGGCGGAGTTGACTTTGTGTGTATTTAATTCTGCCGATAGACTTTTTTAGTAGAAATGTGTTCAAATCCTCCATAAAATGTGCTTATTTTGTTCATGTAGATTGAAAACCGTACTTTTTTACAATATTTGTGTGTATATAAATTATGCACCTCCTGTATTTTTGCTTATGTTTGAATTTATCTATTAATATATTGAGTTATATGAAACACCTTAAAAAACACATCCTGGTGATATTGTGTGCATTACAAGTACAATATTCTCTTGCATTGAATCTTCAAAAAGATTGGTTGATTGACGGATCATCCTATCAAGCCAAAGTGACAACTACCGATAAAGAATTGTGCCTTAGTAACGGGCTACTCTCACGTACATTCATATTATCTCCTAATGTCGCAACGATTGCATTTGACAATTTGATGAATGGCAATGCGGAGCTGCGTGCTATCCGTCCGGAAGCTGTATTGACCATTAATGGTATGGAATATCCGGTAGGAGGGCTTTATAAACAACCGGTTCAAAATTTTCTGAATAACGATTTTATTGAGGATATGATAAGTTGCGACACTGCATTCACGTATGTGAGCCATACAGTGGGAGAAACGATCGAACGTTTTCCCTATCGTCCCAAACAAGAATGGCTGTCGAACAAAAATCCATGGCCGGCTCCCGGCAAGCGGATTGTTTTTACATATAAAGCTGCCCCACGTGCACCGGAAATGATACGGAATGTGACGGTAAAAGTGATCTATGAGCTATATGATGGGGCTCCTATCCTGTCAAAACAGATAGAAGTTGAAAATCAAGGAAAATCTTCGATTGTTCTGAATTCTTTTAAATCTGAAATACTGGCTTTAACGGAAACAGCTCCCAAAGTGCACTATGGTGAACCGCATGAAATACGTATGTTGGCTCAGGAACCGGGTACTTACACTCGTAATTATCGGAAATCTCCTGCACAGACTGACGCGCCTCGTGAATATATAGATCGCTTTACACAGCTCTTTGTAGTGACTGATTATGCCATGGGAGGTGATATGGAAGCGATGAAAGACAATCCGGCAGTCCGTTGGGTGTTCGACCATCCGGAATATGAAGCTACCGGAATACGGTATTACGGACAGTACAAACCGGCGCGTTTAGAAGTATGCCCGCCTATTGGTCCTGATTATGAAATAACTCCGGGAATGACTTTCCGTTCATGCACAGCTTTTGAAATGCTGAGAGATGCCACTGATAATGAACGCCGCGGGTTAGCGGAATGCCGTTTTTGGAGAATGATGGCACCCTGGACTCAAGAGAATCCTATTTTTATGCACGTTCGCCGCTCGGACGAAGCTTCTGTTAAGGCCGCCATAGACCAATGTGCCGCTGTTGGTTTTGAAATGGTAATAATGACTTTTGGCAGCGGGTTTAATATAGAAAACAATTCTCCGGAATATATGGAAATGATGAAACGTCTGAATGCTTATGCTCACTCTAAAGGTATAGCACTCGGCGGATATTCGCTATTGGCAAGCAGAGGCGCCAAGACGGAAGATGCCGCTATCAGTAGAAAGACAGGAAAACCTGCTACAACACGGGAAGAGGGAAGCCGCTTTGGAAAATCTCCTTGTCTTGCTTCTTCATGGGGAGATACTTACTTTGGCAAGTTACGCTCATTCTTTACGCAGACGGGTATGGGGGTATTTGAGAATGACGGTTCTTATCCCGGAGATCCTTGTGCTTCGACACAACACAAACATCATCGCGGCTATTTGGATTCCCAATGGAAGCAATGGGAGGTGATACGGGACTTTTATCGTTGGTGTCGTGAACAGGGCATATATTTGAATGTTCCCGATTGGTATTTTCTCAATGGCTCCAACAAAACCCCAATGGGATATGTAGAAACAAACTGGTCGTTGCCCCGTGCATATCAGGAAATTATTGAACGCCAAAACATATATGATGGAACTTGGCAGAAAACTCCGACTATGGGCTTTATGTTTGTTCCTCTTACACAATATCATGGAGGCGGGGAAGCTGCGACTATTGAGCCTCTTTGCGAACATTTGGAGCATTACCAGATTCGTTTGCAGAATCTATTCGGGGCGGGAGTCCAGGCATGTTTTCGAGGTCCCCGACTGTATGATACGGAGGATACTCGCAAAATGGTAAGTCATTGGGTCGCTTTTTATAAGAAATATCGTCGTATTCTAGATTCTGATATTGTTCATTTACGTCGCCCTGATGGCAGAGACTGGGATGGTATCCTGCATGTTAATCCTGACATTCAACAGAAAGGCTTTCTGGCTGTGTATAACCCTCTTTTAACTGACATCGAACGCACTATTCGGGTACCATTATACTATACCGGTTTGCATGATAAAGTTCGGGTAAAAGAACAGGATGGCAAAGCCCGGACCTATACTGTTGACAGAGACTATTCTATTTCGTTGAAAATTAGAATACCCGCAAAAGGATTTAATTGGTATATCTTTGAATAAAGACATTTATAAATGATATGCATAACTTTTTAAAGATTCATTCTTTCATTATTTAACTCTGCCAATAACAGATTTACTTGACAACGTCTTATTTATATTGTATATTTGTAATCGACTATTGTCTTTTAGCTAAAAACCGGAATAAATGAAAAAAAGAATTGCTTTTTGCTATCATAGAGGATCTTCTTGTACCTTGGAATGGTACTATAATTTGACGACATAGACGTTTGGTGTCTATGGAAATAGACTCACAAAAACGATTTGGGGAATAAAGGCTGTGGATTTATTATAAATTCGCAGCCTTTATTGTTGCATAATATTGATATATTCGCTTTGGAAGGGCGTGCGAAAGTTTATAATAAACTAGGGTGACGTTTATAATAAACGATTCATTTATTTATTAGAAAAGGTTTAATCGATTATGAATAAAGAGTAAACACTTTTTGATTTATTTGAAACGCATTCATTGAAATGTTTTAATTTCAACTATTAATGTGATAAACTATAATAACATATTCCGACTTTATATTTTTGAACAAAAAAGAGGAGGCTTATCTTCTTTTCTCGTTTCCCGTTTCGGCGAAGAAGTTCAGGAATAAGATAAATTAATACCCTACCTGTCTTATTTATGAGATAAATCCCTATCTTTGTGGCACTTTTTACGAAAAAAGCAAAATCAAATTAATAGATATAGAAAAGAAAATGGCACAAGAAGACGTTTTTAAGAAACTAGTATCGCACTGTAAAGAGTACGGTTTCGTATTTCCTTCAAGCGATATCTACGACGGACTGGGCGCTGTGTATGACTACGGTCAAATGGGCGTTGAATTGAAGAATAATATCAAGAAATACTGGTGGGACAGCATGGTGCTGTTGCACGAAAACATTGTCGGGATCGACTCTGCCATATTTATGCATCCTACTATCTGGAAGGCTTCCGGACACGTTGATGCATTCAATGACCCATTGATTGACAACAAAGATTCCAAGAAACGCTATCGTGCCGACGTACTGATTGAAGATCAGTTGACTAAATATGACGATAAAATCAATAAGGAAGTAGCGAAAGCTGCCAAAAGATTCGGAGAAAGCTTTGATGAGGCTCAATTCCGTTCTACCAACGGACGTGTGTTGGAACATCAGGCAAAACGTGATGCTCTTCATACCCGTTTCGCAAAAGCACTGAACGACAATAATCTGGAGGAACTTCGTCAGATTATTATTGATGAAGAAATCGTATGCCCGATTTCAGGAACTAAGAACTGGACAGAGGTTCGTCAATTCAATCTGATGTTCTCTACCGAAATGGGTTCTACTGCCGACGGTTCTATGAAGATTTACCTTCGTCCGGAAACGGCACAAGGTATTTTCGTAAACTATCTGAATGTGCAGAAAACAGGTCGTATGAAAGTTCCTTTCGGTATTGCACAGATCGGTAAGGCTTTCCGTAACGAGATCGTTGCCCGTCAGTTCATCTTCCGTATGCGTGAGTTCGAACAAATGGAAATGCAGTTCTTCGTAAAACCGGGAACGGAACTTGACTGGTTCAAGAAATGGAAAGAAATCCGTCTGAAATGGCATAAGGCGCTGGGCTTCGGCGATGCAAGCTATCGTTATCATGATCACGATAAATTGGCGCATTATGCAAATGCTGCAACTGACATCGAATTCCTGATGCCGTTTGGCTTCAAAGAGGTAGAAGGTATCCACTCCCGTACCAACTTCGACTTGTCACAACATGAGAAGTTCTCCGGAAAGAGCATTAAATACTTCGACCCTGAACTGAACGAATCATATACTCCGTATGTAATTGAAACTTCTATCGGTGTAGACCGTATGTTCCTTAGCATTATGAGCGCCGCTTATTGCGAAGAACAACTGGAAAATGGTGAAAGCCGTGTTGTTTTGAAATTGCCTGCTGCTTTGGCTCCGGTGAAACTGGCGGTTATGCCGTTGGTGAAGAAAGACGGTCTGCCTGAAAAAGCGCGTGAAATCATCGATGACCTGAAGTTCCATTTCCATTGCCAATATGACGAAAAAGATAGCATCGGCAAGCGTTACCGCCGTCAGGATGCAATCGGTACCCCGTACTGTGTAACAGTCGATCATCAGACATTGGAAGATAACTGTGTGACATTGCGTAACCGCGATACCATGCAGCAAGAACGTGTGGCTATCTCTGAACTGAATAATATCATTGCAGACAGAGTAAGTATCACTTCTCTATTGAAAACTTTACAATAAACCTTTGACGAATGAGTAAAAAGATCTATTTATTTTCTTTAGTATTGCTGGCTCTGACGTTTACTGCTTGTAGTGAAACAGAGGAGGCGGGTCGCTATGATAATTGGCAGGCACGTAGTGAGGCATTCATTGATTCTATTGCAAATGTATATAACAGCGCCGAGAATAAGGCTTTGCCGGATAACGACCCGGAAAAACTTCATGCTTACAAAGATCCGACTAATAATCAAATGTTGTACGTTAAGAAGATTAGTAAGGATGAAAATAGCAGTCAGAAAAAACCACTATATACTTCTACGGTAAGTGCATATTATCGTATGACTTATTTTAACGGAGATGTGGTGCAGCAGAACTTTAATGGGATTAAACCTAGCAACTACGATTCACCATCCAAATTTTCTTTGGACGGGGTAATTACAGGTTGGTCATATACATTGATGCATATGACAGAAGGTGAATTATGGACTTTGTATATTCCTTATCAGAGTGGATATGGCTCCGGTACTAGCGAAGACGGTTCTTTACAACCTTATTCGGCATTAGTCTATAACGTAAAGTTAGATAAGATTGTAGAATTATAATCTTATATAGTATAATAAAGATAAACAGGTGTTGCGTCTATTATGAAGTGCACCCCAAAAGTTTTTTGTCTAACTTTTGGGGTGCACTTCACTTTTCGGACCCCCTCTTTCTTCATCAATTTACAAAACAGAGAGCATGGTACAGTTTATTCCTGTCCCTCTCCTAAAATTCGGTATAGGTTAATTAGACTTTGTATTTCGGTGAAATGATTGGCTGTTTGCGTCAATTACTTTCTTTACCGAACCATGAAGCAATAATAACTTTTGGGCATGATCGTGGTCTAATCCTAATTCCTCCATAATCATCCGTGTTCCTCTTTCCACTAACTTTTGATTGCTCAATTGCATGTTCACCATTTTGTTTCCTTTCACCCGTCCGAGTTGGATCATCACAGAAGTGCTGATCATGTTTAGAATCATTTTTTGCCCGGTGCCGGATTTCATCCGGGAACTGCCTGTGACATATTCCGGTCCGACGATCATTTCAATGGCAACATCTGCTTCTGCTGCCATAGGAGAATCGGGATTACTAGTGATGCAACCAGTCAGGATCCCCTGTTTGCGTGCTTCGTGTAAAGCTCCTATTACATAAGGAGTAGTACCGGAAGCGGCAATGCCGATAACGGTATCCTTATTGTTGATGTGATGTTCGGTCAGTTCTTCCCAACCACGGTTTGTGTCATCTTCGGCGCCCTCTACGGGATTGCGCAAGGCCGTATCACCTCCTGCTATCAGTCCGATAATCCAATTGGGAGACATTCCGAAGGTAGGGGGAACCTCCGAAGCGTCCAATACTCCTAAACGGCCGCTTGTCCCTGCCCCCATATAGAAGATACGTCCGCCTTGTCTCATGCGGGGGACAATCAGGTTGACAAGGTGCTCAATCTGCGGAATTGCTTTCTGTACGGCTGATGCTACCTTTTGATCTTCACGATTGATGTCTTCCAGTATTTCCCGTACGGATTTCTTTTCCAGGTGATCGTAAAGCGATGGTTGTTCGGTTATCTGCATAATACAAATTGCTGTTTACCAATTAATTGTAGATAGAGAAATTATTTTTGATGATATTGGATTAATCCTTCCATTGGACTTTGGAGGATTTTACCGACTTGAATCCCTGTTTGCTGTGCTGCCTCTTGTAATATATCCTTATAACAATGTGCAACAGAACCGATGAAATGTGCCGGATATTGCTTATAATCATATTGCATTACATTTCTGCGAAGGAAAGCAATGAAGCTATTGAGCACGAGTGTGCGGATAGCAGGTTCGTCCAGGTGTTGAGCCATGAAAGGAGAGAGGCTTGCCAAAAAACGGTTCGGGAAAGGCTGACGGTAAACCCGGTCGATGATTTCGGGGACTGTCAGGTCGAATTGCTTTAAAAAAGCCTCTTTTATGGTTGACGGAAGCTGGTTTTTCAGTACATCGCCTACCAGCAGTTTACCTAATACTGCGCCGCTTCCTTCGTCACCCAGAATAAATCCAAGAGGTGAAATGTTACTTATAATCTCTTTGCCATTGTAAAAGCAGGAGTTGGAACCCGTGCCGAGGATACAGGCAATGCCTGCTTCGTGTCCACATAGTCCGCGGGCGGCGGCAAGCATATCCGAATTGGCTTTTATATTTCCTATGACGGGCAGGCTGTCGGCAATTGCCCGTCGGAGGACGGGAGCTTTTTCGGGCGTACATCCTGCACCGTAGAAATAAACGGAGTTTATCGTCCCTTCCGGTAACTGTGGCAGGAGAGAGGCAGTTAACTCTTGTTGGATTTCCTCTTCCGATTGGAAGAAAGGGTTTATCCCTTTCGTTCCAATTCGTTTAATCAAGGTGCCGTTGAATACAATGCACCAATCGGTTTTGGTAGAACCGCTATCTGCAATAAGTATCATATCTTAATGTATATTTTCTTTTTATATAATATATAGCCTATTGCCCAGTTGAGAAGGACAAATAGAATGGCATAAGCAAGGGAACCGCTTTCATTACCGAAAACGGGCTGAAGGACACCGGCATAAAAGACTTGCTGCAAGGAAGTGTTTTCTCCCTGATATGTGACGGTAATGACACCTAGCAGGATAGCGAGAACATCTGCCAGTACATAGATAAAGAGCGGATTTACTCCGAAGGATTCGAAGAAACGGCTCCATTTCTTGTATCCTTTTATGTCGATAATCCAGACGAGTAAAGCCAGAAAACTGGAACCTAATCCGCAAGTGACCAGAACAAAAGTCGGCGACCATATCTTTTTGTTCAACGGACATCCATAGCTAAGCAGGAAACCTGCAAAAGTGAGAATCGTACCGATAAGAAAGAGACGTTCCAATTTTTCGCGGATATCTTTCACTTCCATTAGTAGTTTGCCGACACAAAAGCCTATCAGTACGTGTGCAATAGAAGGGATAGTGCTTAGAAGTCCTTCCGGGTCGATGTGATTGTCCTGATACATGTGTGCATCTCCCAGGATGCTACGGTCTACAATGGAAAGAATGTTCGTTTCGTTGTAGGCAAAGCCGTTGCCGGTGATGAGGAGTATGAAGTAACCCACTAATAAGGCGACGATCAGATAAGGGATATACTTGTGTTTAATAAGCAAGGCAATTAATGCGGATGCTCCGTAGCAAAGGGCAAGCCGTTGCATCACTCCCAGAACCCGGATTTGGGCAAAGGGAAGCGGGTCGTGATAGTAGCAAAGCAAGGCAAACCAGTTGATGGCTATCCCGATAAGGAAAATGACAATCGTTCTTTTGATAATTTTCAGGGCAGCGGGGGTACTGAACGTGAAGTTATACTTTCTGAGTGAAATGTAAGTAGAGATTCCCATGATAAACATAAAGAAAGGAAAAATCAGGTCTGTGGGGGTGAGACCGTTCCATTGAGCATGTTTAAGAGGGGAATATACATATCCCCATGAACCCGGATTATTCACCAGAATCATTCCTGCGATAGTAATGCCTCGCATTACATCAAGTGCCAACAGACGTTTGTTACTTGTTACATTCATGACTGTTACTTGTTAATGTGTTAAGTTATTAAGTAAATTGTTTATTGTTTCTTACCGAAAGAATCATCCAGCCGATTGCGAATCATCAATGAGGCTATAATGCCGGGTATGGTGCAAATACAGACCCAGATAAAGAAACTGGTATATCCGATGTGTTCCTGTATCCAGCCTGCGGGCATTCCCGGAATCATCATGCCCAATGCCATAAATCCGGTTCCGATAGCATAATGAGCAGTCTTGTGCTCGCCTTCCGCAATATAAATCAGATAAAGCATATAGGCAGTGAAACCAAAACCGTAGCCTAGCTGCTCAATGGCGACACAAATAGATATTAGAATGAGGTTATCTGGGGTTGCTGCTGCCAACCAGATATATAACAGGTCGGGGAGATTAATCGCTAATGCCATGGGTAATATCCATTTTTTGAATCCGTCTTGGGAAACGAGCAAACCGCTGATGATTCCACCGAATAAGAGAGCTGCAACGCCTATGGTACCATAAATCATTCCGACTGTTGTTGTAGATAGTGCCAATCCTCCTTTTTCGATACTATCCAGAAGGAAAGGTGAGGCGATTTTGGCTAATTGAGATTCGCCCAGTCGGTAGGTGAGCAGGAAAAAGAACATAAGACCTATATGTTTCTTCTGGAAAAAAGAGACAAAGGTTTTAAAGAAGTCTTCTAGCAGTTTGCTGGGTGTCAGGCCTTCCCGTTTGACGTCGGAATCGGGATAAGGGAGCATGAAACGATGATAGATAGTGAGTGCCAAAAATAGTCCTGCCATAAGATAGAAAGTAATGCTCCATGCCAGAGGTACATTATTTTGTAATGTTTCCAGCCAACCCGCCAACATCACAAGAACTCCTTGACCGAAAATACTGGCAAACCGGTAGAACGTATTCCGAAGACCTACAAAGAAGGATTGTTCCTTGTTATTGAGTCCGAGCATATAAAAACCGTCTGCTGCAATGTCATGAGTGGCGGAACTGAATGCCAGCAGCCAGAAAAAAGCCAGGGTGAATTGTACGTAGTGTGTTGTCGGGATGAAAAAGGCAATACCGGCAAATCCGGCTGAGATAAATCCTTGCATGGCAATAATCCAGGCTCGTTTCGTTTTAATCAGATCAACGAACGGGCTCCATAAGGGCTTGATAGTCCACGGCAGGTAAAGCCAGGAGGTGTAAAGAGCTATTTCTGTATTCGATAACCCCAGACGTTTATACATGATGACAGCGATTGTCATTACTGCTACATAGGGAAGTCCTTCTGCAAAGTAGAGGGTTGGAATCCAGCTCCAAGGGTCTCTTTTCAGGGTTGGCGTTGTCATGGTATTCATTGGGTTCTATTTATATTGTTGCTCAATCGCACTACCGGGGTAGTAGTGGGATAGTATTTCTTTGTATTTATAGCCTTGTTCCCCCATTACGGCGGCACCGATCTGGCAAAGTCCCACGCCATGTCCCCAGCCGGATCCCGTGAGGATAAACCGGGAAGGGATTTCTTTTTCATCTTCTTTGTATTCTTTGTCCACAACGAAAGCGGAGCTATATAAGTGGGAAGATGATAGGGTACGACGGATCTCCAACTCTTTGCCGATGATGAGAGTGCGTAACGTTCCTACTATTTTCAATCGGACCAGCCGTCCCGAAGTTCCCCGTTCGACCGGAATCAAATCAATGATTTTTCCGAACTCGATTCCTGAACGTTTATGAATCAGTTCCGAGAGTTCTTGTTGGGAGTAGCAGACTCTCCAACGGTAAAAGTCTGTTGTTTCCTGGTCATAATTATTCAATACCTGACTCAACACTTGTTTGTTATGGGTGTTGCAAAAGGCCGCAGGAGAAGTACGTATCCATTTATCGGCTTCCGCTTCTTTTGTCAGGTCGGGAAGTCGCGTTTCTGTTTTACTATCCCGTTGCCCGATAAGATAGGGATGCTTTACATTCTCCCAGCAGTTCTGGAATTCTTCGAAAGCGCCGCCGCAACATTTAGAGAAACGAGCGTCACAAATCTCTTCTTCATACATAAGTACTTCACCCCGTGTAGCAAAAACAGCTTCAATTGCCTGTGGAGTTGAGGCGCGTGTAATGCCTTGATAACGCTGGCAATGGTCATCGGCACATACATCAAAGTTTTTGTGGGCTTCATGGTCGTACCATTTAATAAGTTGAGAGGGGAGAGTTGAAAATTCAAAGTTGGCTGTGTTGTCTGGGTGCATAATAACTTTCAATTTCCCATTTGCAACTTTCAACTTATTAAGCAGCCAGCTTCGGGAAATAACGGCATGTGCTTTTAATAGCTCCAAAGAAGCTGTTGCACTCATCTCTGATGAAATCACGCTGGTGAGATAATCTTCAATAGGAATTATATTGATAGCAGTCAGTCTGTCATCTTCAACAATAATCTTCAGTTCACCTTTGAATCTTTGAACTTCTTTACGTTCCCAATGGAAGTTGATGCCTATGGTTACGTCTTGCAGTTCAAAGAAAGAAGAAGTATCTTGTTGGGGAGTGAAGGAGAGTTCGTCATATTCTTTCTCCTGCCAACAGATTTTTCCTTTCCGATAGACAGCCTGTTGTATTCCGCAGATTGCTATTCCGTCAGAAGATATAAATTCTTTCGGGAAAGAGAATCCAATCTCTTTCCCGGAAAGAATACCGACTGTAATGACAGGCTCCTGCATAAAGTTTTACACTTCGTCTTTTCTGAATAATTCGTCACATAGGGTTTCAAACTGCTCCGGTGACAAACTAATTTCCTTGTAAATATCAATAATCTCTTTTGTGTTTAATTTATCCATATCCTCCTCTCTGATAATAGGGAAAACACCACCCATTTCTGCAACAGCAGGACTTATTAACAATCCTTTTTCCCCTTGGTTATAGTAACAGTCGGGACGATGTTTGGAACGTAGGAAAATGACGCAATTCCAAGCTACCACTTCATCATCTTCGCCATGCTTTGTACTGTCAATTGCATACCAAGCTATTATATTAATTAAAGGTTCTTTACCGTAAAAGGTAGAGAGGCTGTTATAGATATTCTCGAATTTCTCTATTAATTCAGACCTGAGAATTGATGCTAGACCAATGCTGGTTATAAAAGTATTGTTTGCATAGCTATTTACGATAGCCGGGACATCGTCGAAGTCTGTTTGTTCTATTATATCGTTCAGAAAATCCTTGAAAAAGGGAGTAGATAAACTTTCCTCTTTTCCTGCTGCTTGGAAGTGCATGTGGTCAGGAGCAGAAGCACCGCACTCCGGGCCGTTATAGAGTATATAGAAGTCTATCATATTTTCGGCTAAGTGAAGCATATCTTCGAAACGTCCTTTAATGCTTTGTGAGGTATGTTCCTTGTCGATGATTGTCAAGTGCCGCTGAAAAATGGGATAAGGGTTGAGGCATATCTCATAATGTCCGAACGGCAAACTGGTTTGTTCTGCAGGGCGATTCTTTTCGCATAAGAAACATGGTCTTTCCTGAATGGAGCGGGTATCCGTTTTTGCCATAGTGGAGAGGGCGCGTTGAGGGTTGGGGAAAATTCGGAACACCATTTCAATATCATCTTCTTCGACTTCCAGTTCTTTTGCTTTTTCCAGATTTTCTTCCAGTGCCTCATAATTCTTTTTCGCGAGTTCCCAGTTTTCTTTCTGATCTTCTATCATTTCTTCTACAAGCTCCTGAAAATCTTCATCAATCGTATGCATCTGAATTCTGCTTTGTATTTCCCAAGTGCGGATTCTGTCTTTATAAAAGTTGTTCTGATTGACTTTTTCAATACTTAATGCGGCATCTGAATTACCTTCCCAACGTCGGCAAAGGTATATTATATCATAGATACGTCCGATCTTATAATCGCGTGAAATGTTTAATCCTATGGCATAATCTTCACCGTAGCTGGTGTTTGGAAATTTGATGTTACGAATGATAGGGGTATAGAAAGCACGTGGAGCGCCCAAACCATTGATGCGTAAAGCATTGTTTTTTCCGTTCTCCAATGTCCATTCTTTATGGTCAATGATGCCGGGGGCTATTTCGTTCAAGTGGAAGTCGGTCATTAGATACGTTCCTATCACCATTGCGCAGCTTTCCTTATAAAAAGTATCCACGATTTTCTGGATTGTATGTTCGTCTTTATATAAGTCGTCGCTATCTAACTGTATGGCGAACTTTCCGCATTTCTCGTGATGTACACCCTTGTTCCAGCAGCCGCCTATACCTAAATCATTCTCTTGGGGAATGAAATGAATCAATCTTTTGTCTGCGCTTAGTTCCTGAAGCGCTTCGGTAGTTCCGTCGGTCGAATGATTGTCGATAACGATAACGTTGAAAGGAAAGGTAGTCTGTTGGTTTAAAGCAGAGCTGACTGCATCACGAATAGTATGAATACGATTGCGGACAGGGATGATTACGGATACTTCAAATTCAAAGGTCTCGTTGCAAAGATTGACTGTCCGTGAAGAAGAAGGCATTAAGTAGGCATCAATGCATTTCAGATATTCTGTGCAAGCAGCTTCCATTTCGAGCTGTACTTCCCGATTTTTGGGATCTACATAGTCGAATTGTTTCTCTCCGCTTTTTCTGGTATCAGTTTCAACTTCGGTATATAAATATTCGTTAATGTGTATAATGGAATAGTTGACAGCTATGAACAAGCGCATATTATATAGTCCTGCATATTGATATCTTTTGTACAGTTTATCCGCTGTGTAAGTGAATGCGGAAGTGCTGAATAAAAGTATGGAACCGAAGTCGAAATCATCTCGAACACTTCCCAATTGGTAATCAATGACGGGTGCTTGTTTTAGTTCTTCATGAATCTGTTGATAGCGGTCGGCATATACTATTCCATTTTTCTTGTTGTTCTCCATAACTTGCACCATGCGTTCCAATGCATATAATCCCAACTTTAATGGAGTTTGTTTGGTGTACAACAGAATGTAGTCTGTACTTGCATGAGCTGCGATTGTTTTCATCGTACTTGTGGAGTAAAGCCCATCGATAGGGAGCCATTCACAATCCGGGAGACATTTCTTACCGGGAGCAGAACCTAATAAATAGATTTTATCTACTAGCTCTGACGCTTGTAATTCTTTCACTGTTTGCATTGTATCTTCCGAAGTGCCGAAAGGTATAAAGCAATTGATTCTTTTTTTCATTTTGCTAATTGGTATTAAAGAGCTGTCGTATTGTTTATGGTTGATTTCTTTCGAATAAGGAAGCAAAGCCCGGTGAAAGTAAATGCAGCGTTAAATAATAGCAGTTCGTAACTGATTTGATAACCGTTGAACCATGCTTCCGAATTTCTTTGCAGGATATAGCAGAGGACAGGGGAAGCGATAGCTATCGGCGGGATATATTTATCGTAAATTTGTTTCTTGGTGAAGATACCGAAGGCGAACAATCCGAGAATAGGACCATACGTGTAACTGGCTAATGTATAAATCGCATCAATGACGCTGGTATTATTCAGCAGGTTGAAAACGAAAATAATGATTCCCATAACGATTGCCATGCCGATATGTACGTGCTTGCGTATCTTGCTGAGAGCGGCTTCCCCTTTTTTCTGTGCATTCAGAATATCGACAGTGAAAGAGGTGGTCAGTGCGGTTAATGCCGAGCCGGCAGCCGAGTAGGCGGAAGCTATTAATCCGATGATGAATAGGATACCGACTATACCCGGAAAGTAGTTTCCCGTGGCAATCATAGGGAATATCTCATCACTCTTATCCGGATTCTTAATGCCTTGTTGCGCTGTGAATGTATAGAGTAATACCCCTAACATCAGGAAAAGCAGAATCACGAAGAATTGTGAGATGCCGCTTGTAATCATGTTCTTTTGAGAATCCCGGAAGTTCTTGCAACTAAGATTACGTTGCATCATGTCCTGGTCGAGTCCGTTCATGGCAATGACGGTAAATACACCCGCCAGAAATTGTTTGAAGAAATATCGCTTGTCATTCACATCATCGAAAAAGAATGTCTTGGAGAAATCACTGTCCGATAGGGTAGTGACTAAGCTGTTAAAATTCAGGTGCAGGCTCGAAGCTATATAATAAATGCACAGGACAACAGAAACAACGAGACAGAATGTTTTGAGTACATCTGTCCATATCAGTGATTTCACACCTCCCCGGAATGTATAGAGCCACACAATAAATACGGTGAGAATGACGTTCAGCAGGAAAGGGAGGTGAAAGGGCTCGAAAATGAGCAGTTGCAGTGTCAGACAAACGAGGAATAGCCGTACGGCTGCCCCCAACATCTTTGAGATAAAGAAAAACCATGCGCCTGTCTTATAAGACGAGGAGCCGAACCTGTTCTCCAAATATTCGTAAATGGATACCAAATTCATGCGGTAGAAAAGCGGGACGAGCACAAACGCTATGATAATTTGCCCGACGATGAATCCCAATACCATTTGTAGATAGGAAAAACTGCTGGCTTGCACCATGCCCGGAACAGAAACGAAAGTAACTCCGGAGATGGTGGAGCCGATCATGGCAAAAGCGACGATATACCATGCCGATTTATGGTTTCCTACGAAGAAACCTTCATTATCGGCCTTGTGTCCTGCTATATAAGAGATTGTGAACAGGATTGCGAAGTATGCCACGATAGTAACGGACAAAACGATTGGACTCATATCTACTGTTTAAAGGATTCGATTCGTTTCGCACTTATGTAAGCGCTTCCCGGTACTTATCCTGCGTTTTTTGTGCATCTTTTACTTCCAACTTAATAACAAACGGCTCCTGCGGCATATTTTTAGGCAGGCTGACATTATATTCATTGCGAGTGGTTTCTGTTACCTGTGTTTGTTCACCCGTCAATGTCTTTGCGGTGGTGATAGTTATCCCTTTGGGAGTTTTAACTGTGAGCTGTCCGGAATAGGGAGGGTTGAATACGACCATATAGACTTGATTGCTTTTGCGGGTATAATATCCCCAATCTTGTTTCTCCCAGCCGGCATAATCGCAACCATAGATACATTCGCTGTTTTTCTTCATCCATTTACCGATGAAATCGGCTATCTTTTTCTCTTCCGGGCGGAAGTCTCCGTCGGGCTGAGGGCCGAAGTTGACTACCATATTTCCACCCATGGATACGGCGTGTACAATACGTGCCAATACCTCAGTCGGATTTTTCACATAGCTCAGTGACCAGTCTTTGTGGTATCCCCATTGGTTTTCGGGAATAGTCATACAGGCTTCCCAATCCCATTTTGTTACGTGTAAGTCTTTTACGGGATCAGGCAGGCGGCGCTCGTAAGCCGATTCATAGTCCCCCATGAGATGTCCGTTGCTGTCGAAATGGCGTTTCCCGTAATCATCGGCCCGCAATCGGCTGTTGATAGTTACACCGGGAAGCATTTCTTTCAGCATACGTTCCACGTGTGCAGTCCACCAACCGTTTTGCTTGATACTTGCGTCCCATGTTCCGTCAAACCAGAAATCCTTGACAGTAGGGTAGCGGGTTGCCAGTTCTTTCAACTGATTGTCGGTAAATGTCAGGAATCTTTGGAAAGCGATGCTATCTTCCTGGGTCTTGATACTGCTTCGCCAGTCCGGATGACTCCAGTCCAACACGGAGAAATAGAAATGTACGTCGATACCGACTGCATTATAAGCCTTTACCAATTCTCCCAAGATATCTTTCTTGTAAGGGGTATTAGCTACCGTATACTCTGTATATTTGCTGGGCCACAGGCAAAAGCCTTCATGGTGTTTGGTGGTTATCTTTACATATTTTACTCCCATTTCTTTGGCCATTTTAGCCCATTTCTTGGCATCAAACTGTTGGGGATTCCATTGTTTCATAAGTTTCAGCCAGTCCGTAGTCGGAACTTTGGCCCACGCTTTCAACCATTCGGCAGCGCCGTGGTATGTTTTATTGTTCCATTCACCGCCGGGAATGGCATATAACCCCCAGTGAATGAATGCACCCAAACGGTTTTCGCGAAACTTCTGCATAGCAGGGTCCTGTCTTTTACCGAGACGGTCGGCGCCATATTTGAGTTCAACTTCCAGTTCTGCAGGTAGAACTTTCTTTTGTGCTTGTACAGCCGGAACGGCTAATAGAAAACTGAATAAAAGAATAATTATCAAGTGTTGCTTTTTCATGATATATATGTGATTAGATGTTGTTTTATACTTTACATTTATTGGCTTTGCTGCAAAGATAGGGATTAGTTTGTAATTGTGGTAATATTTTTGGATTGTAAAAATTGAGGTTTCTCATTTCGCTCTTTATTTAGACTCTGTTTGGAGGATTGAATATAGACATTTATCATAGAAACCCTGATTATTCTTGTGTATTCTTTATTCCGGGTGTTCCTCCTGTCGGGTCTTTGGAAGAATGCCAGTTAGCTTGCTTTGAAGATACTAAGTCCGGTGATTTCTTTTCGAGAGAGATACCTTGGTTCCTTTTGTTACCGGAACTATGCATTGACTCAAGATAGCTGCACTTGTCGATCATTCGGGGATTTTCTTCGTTAGTCATTATAGCCAGGTGGCTGTCTTCATTAGTCAACTTCGGGAAGTTGGGAATCTCTATAATGGTTTCTCCGTTTACTTTATGCTTTTTTCTAAGTGCGGCGGCAGATTTGGTCAGGCATATATATCCGTGGGAAGAAATGCAGATGTTTTGATTGTTGTCCGGGTGTTTCAAGACTACCGTTGTCTTGGTTTCTGTTGAGCCGTTATCTGTGTCGATATATCTTAGAAGTTTTAATGCCGGAATAGAAATATCGTTGTTACCCGGATTATAAAACTCTATGTATTCCGCACCGTCTGTTGCATTGTCATACATGATTTCGTTGAATGATAATATATTCTTGACTTCTTCCGGATAATCAGGCAGAACCGGATCTTCGGGAACATCAGGTTTATCTGGCTCATCAGGTGTTTCAGTAGGTTTGGTAGTAGTCTCCACATCATTGGACAATTGTATATGGTGGAATGTGAAACCTTTACAACGTGTCTTGGTATAAATACAGTATATTCCACAATAAAGAGAAGTCAGGATGCTGTTGTCTTTTACTTGCTTTTCTTTGGTGTATTCATTTTCTGATTCCAGTCGTGTCCAGAAAGTCCAGTAACCATTGTTATCACATTCCACTTTTATGTATAACTTGGGTGAGTTGTTTCCTTTCATCACTTCCCTTCCCGAAGCCAACAGCTTGGGTTGTTCTCCGTTCTGCCGGTAAAGGGCAACGTTGTCTTTGGCTCCTCCTATTTGGATATAGTAACCGTTTACGTTGCCGGAGAGTACATTTGAAGAAGAAGTCAGGTAAAATCGAGCATAATTGTTGGCGGAAGGATTGAATGTAAGGCGGACTCCGAACTCCCAACGGGTATTCTTTACGGAGTTGGAAGGTATAGTGACATAAGCGGTTCCTGCATTTTCTTGCGGATCGTTCAGGCGCAGTCCTTCTTTAGAGTTGATTGTGAATTTATCTGTTTCTCCTTCCCAGGGCAGTTCGGATGTAGTATTATCTTCTTCTGGATTTCTCTCATCTTCATCGTCGGCGGGAAGCGAACAATTATAGAATAAGACAATAAAGATACTTAGAAACGTGAAAGTCTTACAAATTCTCATACGGTTTTGTATAAAGTCATTTTATTTAACCGTATTTGTTTGTGAATAACGCAGAGACAATTGCGGCTTATCTTATGATTACGGGGACAAAGGTATGGCTTTCTGTTGAATAAAGAAAAAAAATCGTCTATTGTTTTAAGTGGAATTTAGAAATAATAATCAAGGACTGCCGGGAGCCATTCTGTTTTATAGGCTTCCGGTAATCTCTGATTCATTTTATTTATAGGTAACATTAAAAGACTGTTCGAAGCGGGGCATTACATATTTATCCGTATAGGAAGTGAATGTTATGCCGGGCATTTTCAAGTCTACGCGTCCGGACATGGACTCCAACAGAGGGTACAGCCTGATAGAAGGGGTGTTTATATCGGTAGGGGCACTTCGGAAGTTGAAGTTCTCCGTCTGTACTATTTTGGGAGTAACGGTTACTCCGTTGAGAGTGTCTGGAAAACGCTCGTCGGACATCAACCGGCGGAAATAAAACATGGACAGGATACTGGCGAATACTGTTTCCGAATAAATATTTCCGGTGAGGTCACAGCGTACGGTTCCTTTCTCTTCCTCTTGCCCCATCATGACGAAATCACCGATCACGGAACTGCATAGCGTAAAGGAAATCTTCTCCAGCTTTACGACAAAGAAATTGTGTAGCACCACGGCAACTGCCAGAGAAGCAGGAATGCAATGGTTACGTTAATTTATTTGCTTAATTGATTTCGAGAAAAACTATATATATCTTGTCTTTAATATTATTATTTACTACTTTTGATATACATTTTTAGATAGATACGGCATATTATCCACAAAACAATCTTCTTAGAATAAATTCAAAGTTGGAGAGCAACGAACTTTTTCATAAATTGTTTCATGCGTACCAGTATCGAAAGGAGAAGAACATCACTTCATTCTGTAATGCGAAAATGAATCATGAAATTGAGGCACATTTTGCGCAATACTGTTATTTATTAAAGAGTGAGGATGATGCTCCAGGATGGTCGTTTGCGGCTGAGCATGCAGACAATCGAGGCATAGCGATACAGATGTTAAGTACATATATTAACAATAAAAGGAGATTACTACCTGATATGTCACCGGAATATGTGAATGGTCTTATTGAAAATAATATTGTAAATGTTTTTAGAAAAACTGATGCCTATAAAGATTATCCATATGACAATAGTCGTGGTGTGGAATTTGATTTTGAAAATTTAAGAGAAATAGCTAAAAATTGTTGATATGAGAAAAAAAGTAATAGTCCTAGTTAGTTTGTTATTTGTGCTAGTTGATATGTATGCACAAACATTTTATTATGATACTACTCAGGTGTTTTATGCTCAGCGTTATGTTTGTGATGTAACACAAGAATCCAAGTCTGTAAGGCTATATAGTAAAAGTAATAAGTTTACAGAAGTTGAAGCTGTCAATAAAGAAACGGGCGCAGAAATTACTGATGCTGAAAGAAAAGAGGCAAACTTTGTAGATGATAGTCAGTTATGGGGAAAATGTTTGTCTATTTTGAATGAATCTTTTTCTGAAGAGGAGAGAACGCGGGTACAAGGTTGCAAATTTATAATAATACTGCGTGTTGATACTAACACAGGAATAATACGTGATGTAGAATATCGTTTTCCGGCTGTTAGTATGCTTGCAACAGTACCGGTTTCTGTTTATCAAGAAATGGAAATAAAGTTGAAAAAGGAAATAGTCTTTAATATAACGGAAAAAGGAAAAAGGTTCAATTATATTCCTTTTGTGTGGGCTCATACTGTGAAATAGAATACTAATATTAAAAAATGGTGTGTAATAATAAGAAAAGCAGTAAGTTACTCCCGTTTTCGTCGTCAACTGTATTTTCGAGGGAATGCTTAAAGATGTAAAAAGGCAACTAATTCATAGCGAATTAGTTGCCTTGCATTTTCTTATTTTAGGAATATCCCTAAGTCGATCATTTGGATATCCTTAGGCTTTATGCCTTCTTATACGTTTTTTACTTTAATCAGATACTCAGCTATCTGTACTGCGTTCAATGCCGCACCTTTCTTGATCTGGTCACCTACAATCCAGAAAGTCAGTCCGTTTTCGTTCGTCAGGTCTTTACGGATACGTCCTACGTAAACCGGATCTTTACCTGCAAGGAACAACGGCATCGGATATTCCTTTTCTGCCGGATTGTCCTGAAGAACCAATCCTTCGCCTTTGGCGAATGCTTCGCGGGCTTCTTCTACGGAAATCGGACGTTCTGTTTCTACCCAAATGCTTTCAGAGTGAGCACGTAATGCAGGAACACGTACGCAAGTAGCACTGACTTTGATATCGGAGTGCATGATTTTGCGTGTTTCGTTGAACATCTTCATTTCTTCTTTGGTGTAACCATTTTCGGTGAAGACGTCAATTTGAGGAATCAGGTTGAATGCCAACTGATACGCGAACTTTTCCACGGTAACAGGTTCGTTAGCCAATACTTGGCGATATTGTTCATACAATTCGTCCATGGCAGCAGCACCCGCACCACTTGCTGCCTGATAGGTAGACACGTGCACGGTTTTTATATGAGAAAGCTGTTCGATGGCTTTTAGTGCAACTACCATTTGGATAGTCGTACAGTTCGGGTTGGCGATGACGCCGCGAGGACGTTCCAATGCGTCTTCGGCATTTACTTCAGGCACTACCAAAGGTACATCGGCATCCATACGGAATGCACTGGAGTTATCGATCATCACAGCACCATACTTGGTGATTGTTTTTTCGAATTCCTTGGATGTTCCTGCTCCGGCAGAAGTGAAAGCAATGTCTACCCCTTTAAAGTCATCGTTGTGTTGTAAGAGTTTCACCTCGATCTGTTTACCGCGGAAAGTATAAATTGTTCCGGCACTACGTTTAGAACCGAACAAAACTAACTCGTCCAACGGGAAGTTTCTCTCATCGAGCACGCGCAGGAATTCCTGTCCCACGGCTCCGCTTACGCCAACAATAGCTACTTTCATCTTTTTCTTTTGTTAAATTGTGAATATTGTATTTATCTTCTTACACTGTCGAATAGAAGATATTTGGCTGCAAAATTATAACATTTTGCCATATAATTAGTATTTCGGGTGAGAAAAAAGTTATAAGACTATGAGTTTTTAGCAGTAACTGATAGAACCTGTATTGAAATAACCTAAAACTCACGACTCAAACCTTGTAACTTATTGGTGGTATGCGAACTTTTTTGTTCCTTTGCATTGAATTCCTAAAGCCACAGCCTATGAACTTGTTTGATTTTAATTTGACTTTACCGATAACCGATCCGACCTGGGTATTCTTTTTGGTATTGATTATCATTCTTTTTGCTCCGATGATTTTGGGACGCCTTCATATACCTCATATTATTGGCATGATTCTGGCGGGAGTACTGATAGGTGAACATGGTTTTCACGTGCTCGATCGTGACAGCAGCTTCGAACTCTTCGGTAAAGTAGGACTATATTATATCATGTTCCTTGCCGGACTCGAAATGGACATGGAAGACTTCAAGAAGAACCGGACGAAAAGCATTGTGTTCGGTTGGCTCACTTTTCTTATTCCAATGGGATTGGGTATCTGGAGTAGTATGAGTGTGTTGGGTTATGGTTTCCTTACCGCTGTGTTACTGGCTAGTATGTATGCTTCTCATACGTTGATAGCTTATCCTATTATCAGTCGTTATGGATTGTCGCGTTTGCGCAGTGTCAATATTACGATTGGTGGTACGGCTGTTACCGTTACTCTTGCTTTGATAATCCTTGCCGTCATAGGCGGTATGTTCAAAGGAACTGTTGACGGTTGGTTCTGGGGATTTCTTGTGGCAAAAGTTGCTTTTCTCGGATTTCTGATTGTTTTCTTCTTTCCTCGTATCGGCCGTTGGTTTTTCCGGAAGTACGATGATAGCGTGATGCAATTTGTATTTGTGCTGGCGATGGTCTTTCTCGGTGGTGGATTAATGGAGTTTGTAGGAATGGAAGGCATTTTGGGAGCTTTCCTTGCCGGATTGGTCTTGAACCGTCTGATTCCTCATGTATCTCCCTTGATGAATCGGTTGGAATTTGTAGGAAATGCACTGTTTATTCCTTACTTCCTGATTGGTGTAGGAATGATTATTGATGTACGAAGCCTGTTTACTGGAGGCGAGGCATTGAAAGTTGCTGTCGTTATGACAGTGGTAGCTACTTTTAGTAAATGGCTGGCTGCATGGATCACGCAGAAGATTTATCGTATGCAACCGAATGAACGGAGTATGATATTCGGACTTAGTAATGCTCAGGCAGCAGCTACGCTTGCAGCGGTATTGATCGGTCACGAAATTATTATGGAGAATGGGGAGCGTTTGCTGAATGATGATGTGTTGAACGGTACGGTGGTGATGATTCTTTTTACTTGTGTAATCAGTTCTTTGGTAACAGAACGTTCTGCCCGCCGTTTCGCTATGAATGAGGAATTGCAATCAGAGGAACAAGGTGCAAAGAAAAGTACCGAACAGATATTGATTCCCGTGGCTAACCCGGATACAATTGAGGATTTGATAAATCTGGCTTTAGTGATAAAAGACGCCAAACAGAAGAATGGTTTAATCGCATTAAACGTTATTAATGATAGTAACAGTTCGGAGAAGAAAGAACTGCAAGGAAAGCGAAATTTGGAAAAAGCGGCAATGATTGCTGCTGCTGCCGATGTTCCTGTAAATATGGTCAGCCGTTATGACCTGAACATCGCTTCGGGAATTATCCACACGATTAAAGAATATGAAGCTACGGATGTAGTAATCGGTCTGCATCGGAAAGCGAATATTGTTGATACCTTTTTCGGGAATTTGGCGGAAAGCCTTTTGAAAGGTACACATCGCGAGGTGATGATCGCTAAGTTTCTGATGCCGGTTAATACCTTGCGCCGGATAAATATTGCCGTGCCGCCAAAGGCGGAATATGAAACCGGGTTCTCAAAATGGGTGGAACATTTCTGCCGTATGGGAAGTATTCTGGGATGTCGCGTGCATTTCTTTTCCAATGAACGTACGCTGATGCGTCTTCAGCAACTGGTAAAGAAAAAATATGCAGGAACTCCGACTGAATTTTCCTTGTTGGAAGAATGGGAAGACCTTTTGTTATTAACAGGGCAAGTGAACTATGATCATTTGCTGGTGGTAATCTCAGCCCGTCGCGGTTCTATCTCTTATGACACCTCTTTCGAACGTCTTCCGGCGCAGCTAGGAAAATATTTCTCAAACAATAGTTTGATTATCCTGTATCCCGACCAATTCGGAGATCCGCAGGAAATTGTGTCTTTCTCTGATCCGCGCGGTCATAATGAATCACAACATTATGAGAAAGTGGGTAAATGGTTCTATAAATGGTTAAAGAAAAGCTAATGGAAAAAAACGACTGGCAACAAAGAACGGAACTCCTGTTAGGAGAAGAAAAGATGAATCGCATCCGGAAGGCACACGTATTGGTTGTGGGATTAGGCGGAGTGGGCGCTTATGCTGCCGAAATGCTTTGTCGTACGGGAGTTGGCAAAATGACTATTGTAGATGCGGACACTGTGCAGCCTACGAATATGAACCGCCAGTTACCTGCCATGCACTCTACGTTGGGAATGCCGAAAGCGGAAGTATTGGCTACCCGGTATAAAGATATCAATCCGGATATTGAACTGACGGTACTCCCTGTTTATCTGAAAGATGAGAATATACCGGAACTATTGGACGCAGGCAAGTATGATTTTATAGTAGACGCAATTGATACAATCAGTCCGAAGTGCTTCTTGATTTATGAGGCGATGAAACGGCATATCAAGATTGTGTCCAGTATGGGAGCGGGAGCAAAGAGCGATATCTCTCAGGTCCGTTTTGCAGATCTTTGGGATACTTATCATTGTGGACTAAGCAAGGCGGTGCGGAAACGTTTGCAGAAAATGGGAATGAAACGTAAACTTCCGGTAGTATTCAGTACCGAACAGGCTGATCCGAAAGCTGTATTGCTGACTGATGATGAACAGAATAAGAAATCAACTTGCGGGACAGTGAGTTATATGCCGGCTGTGTTCGGCTGCTATTTGGCGGAATATGTCATTAAACGATTATAAATATCATGATAAAATTAGAAGGAATAACAAAAAGCTTCGGTTCATTGCAAGTCCTGAAAGGTATTGATCTGGAAATTAACAAAGGCGAGATTGTCAGTATTGTAGGTCCTAGTGGGGCAGGTAAGACTACCTTGTTGCAGATCATGGGAACGTTGGACGAACCGGATGCAGGTAATGTGCAGATTGACGGAACTGTAGTGAGCCGGATGAAAGAAAAAGAACTCTCTGCATTCCGTAATAAGAATATAGGTTTCGTTTTTCAGTTTCATCAATTGCTGCCGGAGTTCACCGCATTGGAGAATGTGATGATTCCTGCGTTTATCGCAGGAGTATCTTCGAAAGAGGCAAACGAACATGCTATTAGAATACTCGATTTTATGGGATTGGCAGAGCGTGCTTCCCATAAACCGAATGAGTTGTCGGGAGGAGAGAAACAACGCGTTGCTGTGGCGCGTGCTTTAATCAATGATCCGGCTGTAATACTGGCGGATGAACCTTCCGGTAGTTTGGATACACATAATAAAGAAGATTTACATCAACTGTTCTTTGACCTGAGGGAGCGTTTGGGACAGACTTTTGTGATTGTTACCCATGACGAGGGACTTTCGAAAATCACCGACCGAACGATACATATGGTTGACGGCATGATTAAAAAAGATTAATAAGAGAACTCAACTTCTAAAAATGCATACCAAAAAGGTAGAACCTTGCAAGTGTTCTATCTTTTAGCTATATATTTATAGTCGCTTCTCTACGGAAGTCTGTGAAGATGATAGTAGAGTGTTTGTTTTGTTTGTGTGTGATGCATTCTTGTCTGGTGTGATAGGAATGCATCTTTTTTTTATTTATTGTGACAAACGAGGAACTATTCATAACAAATATAAGGAGTAATCCGTTCGAAATCTGCTGTATTGAATTCCTCGTAAAGTGATAATTGCTTGAGGTTTGTCAAGCCCCCTTTCTTTTTTCGGTATTCCACAATAACTTTGGCTTGATAGTAGTTTATATACGGATGATGCATCATCCGTTCGATACTTGCCTTATTTATGTTAATACGGCGGATTTGGGTTGCGTTGATAGAGAACCAGGGCCGGAGCATCTCTGCTTTTAAATGTTTCTCCTGTAATTGCTCTATTTTATAAAAGCCCCCTAGCTGTGTCCGGTAATTTACAATCATACGGGCAATGGCACTTCCGATACCTGGAATTTTCTTAAGTTCGGTCGTGTCTGCTTCATTCAGGTTGATGACGGTGCCGGGCTGATATTTAAACAGGGTATCCTGCGGCATCCTTTGTTTCATTAATAGTCGGACGGTATCTTTTGTTGAGGACTGTTCGGTAATACGGATATAAGGATGTAAAGTCTGATATTGCTCGTCTGTCAACCCGTATATCTTTCGGAAATCTTCCGGATGACGGAACTTTCCCTGTTTCTTGCGGTAACGCAGAATGTTTTTAGCTATCCACGGAGGCAATCCCAATGATATAAAAGTAATGGAATCGGCAGTGTTCGGATCGAATATAGAGAGCCTGACTTCTTTTGGTGAATAGGAATAGTTTTTCGGAGGGTCCCCTTCTGCGAATTTCCTTTGAGGTTTTATTTCTTTGATCGATGAAATGAATTCATCATATTCTAGCTTGAATTTCTCATCTTCTTCAGGAGTAACTTCTTGAGGAGTGGAGAATAGTTGCACGAGCCGGGGAATTGAGAATACCCCTATAATAAGAACGACAAGGACGATAATGCCTTGTCGTTCGGTTTTAGTGAAATAAAAAAAGTCTTTCCACATTATAGTTTGATTAGTCCCAGTTCATTGATAAATATCAGTGAGATAGCGATTGGTGCGATATATTTTAATATAAAGATGATTAGTTTGTATACAGGAATTTTTATTGAACCGTTATTTGTAATCTCCGACCAGACGATTTTCTTATCAAGATACCAGCCGGTAAAGAGAGAAATACAGAGCCCGCCGAGCGGCAACATGATTTTAGCCGTAACAAAGTCGAAAAGGTCGAACATTCCCAAACCGAAAATCGTGAATCCTTTCGTCACTCCGAGGGATAGTGAACAGAATATTCCCAAAAAGATACATCCTCCGGTCACGAGTCTTGCTGCTTTTCCACGGGATAAGTTGAATTCCTCGTGCAGATAGGCGGTTACTACCTCATGCAGGGAAATCGTGGAGGTTAATGCAGCCATTGCCAGCAATGCATAAAACATCACAGAGAATATGTATGCTAATATAGGTACTCCGCCGAATGCCTGTTGGAATACGTTAGGCAGAGTGATAAAGATGAGGCTTGGCCCCGAATCAGGTTGTATGCCTACGGAGAAAGCGGCCGGGAAGATGATAAATCCGGCTAATATCGCAACGAAAGTATCAATGATTCCTACACTGAAAGCCGTTTTTGTCAGGTTGGTCTCTTTGCTGAAATAAGAGGCGTACGTACAAAGACATCCCATTCCCAGGCTTAAAGAGAAGAAGGCTTGGCCCATAGCACTCAAAAATACATTTCCGTCCACCTTGCTAAAGTCCGGTTTCAGTAGAAACTCGATGCCCGCACCGGCTCCCGGTAGAGTGACCGAGCAAACAACCAATATAACTATAATAATAAATAAGGTAGGCATCATAATCTTGGAAGATTTCTCGATTCCTTTTTCTACCCCTTTCACGATGATGAAGTGCGTAATCAGCAGGAAGGCTATTAACCAGATAACTGGTCGCCAGGGATTACTGGAGAATTGTTGGAACGAGGTGATGAATTCTCCGGAGGTTTTTCCTGAGAAACCATTAGTGGCAGCTTCGAGAATATATTCCAGCGTCCACCCTGCAACTACGGCATAATAACTGAGAATCAGGAAACCTGCCAATACTCCCATACGTCCCACCCAGCGCCAATGTGTGCCGGGAGCTAATTTTTGGTAAGCCCTTGCCGTATTAGCTTGCGAATGGCGTCCTATCAGAAACTCTGCAATCATAATAGGAAGCCCTAAAAGGAGAATACACCCTAAATAGATTAATATAAATGCAGCACCTCCGTGATTTCCGGTTTCATAGGGAAACCGCCAGATATTACCCAGTCCTACTGCCGAGCCGGCGGAAGCAAGTATTACGCCTAACTTACTACCGAAGTTCGCTCTATCATTTTTTGTCATAAATCTTGTTTTATCTTACAAATCGTTATAAAATGTACCTATAAGAGTGCAAATATAGAAAATGATACTTATATTTGCACGAAATATGTAATATTATTTAGATATGCTATCTTATATTAAGAAATATCCGATCTCACTTTTTATAATCCTGACTGTGATTTATCTTTCATTTTTTAAACCGCCCAAGACGGATTTGAGTGAGATTCCTAACTTAGACAAGCTGGTTCATATTTGTATGTATTTCGGTATGTCAGGTATGTTGTGGCTGGAATTTTTGCGTGCACATCGCCGGGACGAGGCACCGTTGTGGCATGCTTGGGTAGGAGCGTTCTTCTGCCCCGTGCTGTTCAGCGGGTGTGTAGAATTGCTGCAAGAATACTGTACCAGTTACCGTGGAGGAGACTGGCTGGATTTTGCAGCAAATTCTACCGGAGCATTGCTCGCAAGTCTGGTTGCTTATTATGTGGTGCGTCCAAGAATGATGAAACAGTGATTATAAATATTCTACTGTTGAGCTAAGTTTGATCCCATTGGAACCTTTGATGAGAATGGTATAGCCTTTAGGCTTATTTGTTTCAAGTTCCTTTATGACCTCTTGTACATTTGCATACGTCTTGAAAGAGTGACAGACAGATGCAAACTGCTCTCCGACCAGCCATACTTTTTCAAAGTCGCTCTCTTTTATGTAATCAACAATCTTCTGATGTTCGTTCAGACTTTCGGTGCCCAGTTCGCGCATGTCCCCCAATATAAGCATTTTGTGAGAAACTGTCATATTCCGAAAGTTTTGCAGGGCAGCCGCCATACTGGTAGGATTGGCATTGTATGCATCAATGATAAGGGTATTGTCTGCTGTCTCTTTAAGCTGTGAACGATTATTCTGGGGTGTATATCCGGCCAACGCTTCGTCTATCTTCTGGTCTTCCACCCCGAAGAACCGTCCGATTGTAATGGCAGCCAGGGCATTGGGGAAATTATACTCTCCGATTAACTGCGTCCGTATCCGGTGGGTTTCACCATTCTTTTCTGCCTTCCATTCGAGAGCGAGATAAGGTGAATTCCCTGTGATGCAGCCGTTGACATAAAGATCTTCCCCGCTTCCATAAGAAATCAGATTCAATCCTTTGGCTATATTCATCAGATAGGGATTGTCATGGTGGATAAAGATTGTAGAATTTCCTTTCTTGCGGAGGAAGTCATACAGCTCTCCTTTAGTCTTGATTACACCTTCAAAAGAACCGAATCCTTCTAAGTGAGCTTTACCGACATTGGTTATAATGCCATAATCCGGTTCGGCTATTTCACAAAGGAATTTGATTTCTCCCTGATGATTGGCACCCATTTCGATGACGGCAAGGTCATGTTCCGGTTTCAGCCGGAGTAGAGTTGTTGGCACTCCGATATGGTTGTTCAGGTTTCCTTGGGTATAGAGAATGTTATGCGTTTGAGAAAGAACGGCGGAGATTAATTCTTTGGTTGTTGTTTTTCCATTGGTTCCGGTGATACCGATAACCCGTGTTCCGAGTTGACGTCGATGATAGTTGGCTAGCTGTTGCAATGTTTGCAGGCAGTCGTTTACGAGTATGTATCGTCGATCACCCTCTATGGCATATTGGGCCTCGTCAATAATAGCAAATGCGCAACCGTCTTCTAACGCTTTTCCGGCAAAGGCATTGCCATTGAATGACTCGCCTTTCAGAGCGATAAACAATGAACCGTCCGGACAATTCCGGCTATCAGTGGTTACTGATTGACAATCCAGAAAAATCTGGTAAATAGCAGAAAGTTTCATAACCTGAACATCTATTAAAACGTTGCAAAGATAGGCTATTCTTTCGGATTAGATACGGCTTCGGACGGTTTTTTGCTTAGGCGTATACTAAAGGTAAGGTTAGTACGATCCGACATCCGTCTGTATAAGAAGAATCTATCTGGAGGCTGCCTCCCAGTTTTTCTGCAATACTTCGGGATATAGAAAGTCCTAGTCCTGTCCCTTGTGTGAAAGAATTTACTTTATAGAAACGTTCGAATACGCAATTTTGTTTGTCTGCGGGTATCCCCATTCCTGTATCGGTGACACTGATTTCAATCTTCTTTTCAGCTTCCGATATGGAATACGCTATACAGATACTTCCGTGCGAGGTGAATTTGGCAGCGTTGTGCATCAGATTATTCAATACTTGTGAGATACGTTCCTGATTGCTGAGTATAAACAGGCTTTCTCTTTCAGGTTTGAAGAATACTTCAACTCCTTTCTGGCTCTTATTTTTAGCTACTTCGTAAGCAAGTTCGCAGATGGCGTTGACGTCTGTGGTGATATTCGTAGGTAGCTTGTCATATTGGTCGAGTTCGGACAGAGCAAGCACGTCGGTAACTAACCGGAGTAGGTCATTACTATTATTCTCTATGATTTTGACGAATTCCTGAGTTTCCGGACTATTGCTATAATGGTCATTTAAAATCTGTGAGAAGCCTACAATCGAATTAAGCGGTGTACGAATCTCATGTGTCATACTTTCAATAAACGTTGTCTTCATCCGGCTGCTTGCTTCGGCTATATCTTTGGCTTTGTGCAATTCCTCCCGGGATATAGTGAGCTCTTCATTCCTGATTTTAAGTTCGCTTTCCGAAACTTTCAACTTACGTTTCAGGAAATTCTCTCTGTATAAGAACATGAATAGGATACCTAACAAAACAATTAATGAGATGATTAATGTCGTCTTATTGCGTATCTCCTTTTCCTGTGCCTGGAGCATTAATTCCTTTTTTTCGGCATTGAGTTTCTCCACTTCGAGCAGAGTGGCAAATTCGCTGCTGGCCATTTGTTCATTGGCTATCTTTAAAGAATCCTCTGCTTCGATATACATTTGCAGGTATTTGATTGCTTCGCTCATATTACCCATATTGCTGTATATTTTTCCTTTCGTCAGGTAATGGACACTGTTCTGTATACTTTCGCTAAGGTTTAATTCCTCCGCTTCCTGTTTCTTGGCAGCTTCCAGTGCCTTTGGGTATTGCTTGGATTGCAGATAATAGACGTATTCTATATTATATAGTCTTTTCTTTATCGACCATAATCTTTTATCCTGATCAAATGCTGTTTTACATTCGTTTAGTATTTTCTCGGCTGCCTGCATATCTCCGAATTTGCTGTAATAATTAACGTATTCCAGTTGCACGGATATTTTTTGTGTAGGGGAGTATGCGGTTGCATCCGCCTTTTTCAATGCTTCCAGTGCCTTTTCCGGCTGGTTGGTATTGATGTAATAACTGCTTATCTGGCTGTATGTTTGCGAGATGTTATAGTTTTCCAGATCATATTTTTCCGTCAGTTCTATTTCTTTCAATTGCCATTCGAAAGCCATGGAATCCAGTCTTTTGACTGTATAAATCTGCGACATGATGTTGTAGCAGCGGGACAGACCGGTTTTGTCGTCTTCCTCTTGTGCTTCTTTCAGCATCTTTTGCGCTTCATAAAGTGCAATATTGGTTCTACCGTTTTTCAGATAATATAGAATAAGCCTGTTCGACCATGCGAAATAATAATACTTGGGTTGTTGGGTTGCTTTGGCGAAGTCTTTCACCTTATTGGTATAATAGATAATGCTGTCTTCATTTGTTGCCTGAAAATAATGATAATCCAGTTGGGTGGAAATAGCTACTGCCTGCATCCGTTTATCATGCCGTTCCTCTGCCATTCGATACAAGGTATCGGACATGCTAAGTACAACGGGTTGCAATAAGCATTCCTGACAACGTTGATAATAGGCATAAAGGGTAGAGTCAACGTTAAAGTCTTTAGCTTCTTTCTGGGCTTTTACAGAAGCGGTAAAGAATAAAAATAAAAAAAGAAATCGGGTGAAAGATAGGGCTGTTTGGCTCATGGTATGATGTTTTCGGTTTCTTCTGTTGTTTGCAAATATACGTTTATTTCTTCTTTTTAGTACGATTGCTTGCTTTTTTTCTCTACATTTGTGGGCAATCTAAAAGGAATACTGTCAATGATGAAATCTACGTCTCCTATTTATATAAATGTAAAAGGGCAGTTGCTTGATCTCTCCATTCCGCAGGTAATGGGTATTCTGAATGTAACTCCCGATTCTTTTTATGCCGGTAGCCGGATGCAGACCGAAGAAGATATTGCTGCCCGGGCCCGACAAATCATTGATGAAGGCGCTGCTATTATCGATATAGGCGCTTATTCTTCGCGTCCTAATGCAGAACATATTTCTGCCGAAGAAGAAATGAACCGGTTACGCACCGGTCTGGAGATTCTGAACCGAAATCATCCGGAGGCTATTATTTCCGTAGATACTTTTCGGGCTGATGTAGCAGCGCAATGCGTAAACGAGTATGGCGTTGCTATCATTAACGATATTGCTGCCGGTGAAATGGATGACCGGATGTTTCAGACAGTAGCCGGACTGGGAGTGCCCTATATCATGATGCATATGCAGGGCACCCCGCAGAATATGCAGAAAGAACCCCATTATGATAATCTGATAAAGGACGTTTTCCTTTACTTCGCGCGTAAAGTTCAGCAGCTTCGTGATTTGGGAGTGAAGGATATCATACTCGACCCGGGATTCGGGTTCGGGAAGACGTTGGAGCATAATTATGAACTAATGGCACATCTCGAAGAGTTCTGTATATTCGAATTACCTTTGTTGGTAGGAGTTTCACGAAAATCTATGATTTATAAATTGTTGGGGGGCACTCCGCAGGATTCGTTGAACGGGACAACTATATTGGATACCGTTGCGTTAATGAAAGGCGCTCACATCCTTCGGGTACATGATGTACGCGAAGCAGTGGAAGCGGTTCGCATTGTTGAAAAATTAAAATCAGAGAACGATGTTTTTTGAATTTGGCATAAAAGATTTTATTGATATTCTGTTGGCGGCTTTCTTGCTGTATTATACATACAAGTTGATGAAGGCTTCCGGCTCTATCAAGGTATTCACCGGTATTCTGGTTTTTATACTGATCTGGTTGGTGGTGACTCAGGTTTTGGAGATGAAGTTGCTGGGTTCCATCTTCGATACTTTGATGAATGTGGGCGTGATAGCGCTGATCGTACTGTTTCAGGACGAGATACGCCGTTTCTTGCTGACTTTGGGTTCTCACCGGCATGTCAGTGCATTGGCCCGTCTCTTTAACGGGGCGAAGAAAGAAGTATTGAAACATGATGATATTATGCCTGTGGTAATGGCTTGTCTGAGCATGGGAAAGCAAAAAGTCGGTGCACTGATTGTCATTGAGCATAACGTTCCTTTAGACGAAATCGTCCGTACAGGTGAAATGATTGATGCGGCAATCAACCAACGTTTAATTGAAAACATCTTCTTCAAGAATAGTCCGTTACATGACGGGGCAATGGTTATCAGCAAGAAACGTATCAAAGCGGCAGGATGTATTCTTCCTGTTTCTCACGATTTGAATATACCTAAAGAACTTGGCTTGCGTCATCGGGCCGCTATGGGTATCTCACAGCAGTCGGATGCACACGCCATTATTGTTTCCGAAGAAACGGGAGCTATCTCTGTCGCCTATCGCGGGCAATTTTATCTTCGCCTGAATGCGGAAGAACTGGAAAGTATGTTGACGAAAGAAAACTGATTTTGGTGTTATGACTGATAGCCGGACTTATGCTGGATATTGCTTTTGTAGTGGGAAAATAAATGAAAATGGCCCTGTTTGTAGTTATTTTGCTTTATTTCTAACCCTTTTTGAATGATAATTATGCCCTCGGATTTAGGTGAATCGCCTACCTTTGTCGTATACTATTAAAATTCTATTTTGAATAAACCATGAGAAACAGATTGATTGCTTTACTGGTACTTTTTACAGTCGTTATCTTTAGTAGTGCACAGGCACAAACTACTGCCCGCAAATTTGAAGCCGGCAAGAATACCTTTTTGCTGGACGGTGAACCATTTGTGGTGAAGGCCGCCGAACTTCATTACACCCGTATCCCGCAAACTTATTGGGAACATCGTATTGAGATGTGCAAAGCATTGGGGATGAATACCATTTGTATCTATATCTTTTGGAATATCCATGAACAGGAAGAAGGTAAGTTTGACTTTTCCGGTCAGAACGATATTGCTGCTTTCTGTCGTGCGGCACAAAAGCATGGGATGTATGTCATTGTCCGTCCCGGTCCTTATGTGTGTGCGGAATGGGAAATGGGAGGTCTTCCCTGGTGGCTGCTGAAGAAAAAAGATGTGGCGCTTCGTACGCTCGATCCCTATTATATGGAGCGCGTAGGCATCTTTATGAAAGAAGTCGGCAAACAATTGGCGCCACTGCAAGTAAATAAAGGTGGTAATATCATCATGGTGCAGGTAGAGAATGAATACAGCTCTTATGCAACCGACAAGCCTTATGTAGCTGCCGTGCGTGATTTGGTACGCGAATCAGGGTTTACGGATGTGCCTCTTTTCCAGTGTGACTGGAGTAGTAACTTCACAAATAACGCATTGGAGGATTTGCTCTGGACAGTGAATTTTGGAACCGGTGCCAATATTGACCAACAATTCAAGAAACTGAAAGAACTTCGTCCGGAAACTCCGTTGATGTGCAGTGAATTCTGGAGTGGCTGGTTCGACCATTGGGGACGAAAACATGAGACGCGTCCTGCAAAAGACATGGTACAGGGAATCAAGGATATGCTCGATCGTAATATTTCTTTCAGTCTTTATATGACTCACGGTGGAACCACTTTCGGACATTGGGGAGGTGCTAATAATCCTGCTTATTCTGCTATGTGCAGTTCCTATGATTATGACGCTCCTATCAGTGAAGCCGGTTGGACGACAGAGAAGTATTTCCTGCTTCGCGATTTATTGAAAACATATCTTCCTGCCGGTGAAGCGTTGCCTGAAATACCTGCCGCATTGCCGGTCATTGAAATTCCTGAGTTTCATTTTACAAAAATAGCTCCTCTTTTCTCTAATCTGCCGGAAGCAAAACAAACGGTGGATATTCAACCTATGGAACAATTAAACCAAGGTTGGGGAACAATTCTGTATCGGACGACATTACCCGAAGCTGTAAAATCCGGAACGACTCTGAAGATTACCGAAGTGCATGATTGGGCACAAATCTATGCTGACGGTAAACTGTTGACACGTTTGGATCGTCGTAAAGGTGAGTTCACGACGGTGTTGCCTGCTTTGAAGAAAGGGACGCAACTGGATATTCTGGTAGAGGCTATGGGACGTGTAAACTTTGATAAGTCCATTCACGACCGGAAGGGAATCACGGAAAAGGTGGAACTTGTTTCCGGCGACCGGTCAAAAGAACTGAAAAACTGGACGGTGTACAGCTTCCCTGTAGATTACTCCTTTATTAAGAATAAGAACTATCAGGATACGAAAATATTACCAGCTATGCCTGCTTACTATAAAACGACCTTTAAACTGGACAAAGTCGGTGATACTTTCCTTGATATGAGTACTTGGGGAAAAGGTATGGTATGGGTGAACGGTCATGCTATGGGACGTTTCTGGGAGATTGGTCCTCAGCAGACTCTCTTTATGCCGGGATGTTGGCTGAAAGAAGGTGAGAATGAGATTCTTGTTCTTGACTTGAAAGGTCCCGTCAAAGCTTCTATCAAAGGCCTGAAGAAACCCCTCTTGGATGTGCTTCGTGAAAAAGCACCGGAAACTCATCGCAAAGAGGGAGAGAAACTGAAACTGACAGGCGAGAAGGTTGCACACGAAGGTGCATTTACTCCGGGCAACGGCTGGCAGGAAGTACGTTTTACTACTCCGGTGAAAGGACGTTATTTTTGTCTCGAAGCTCTTTCACCACAGGCAAATGACAATATTGCTGCTATTGCAGAATTTGATGTTCTGGGTGCGGACGGCAAACCAGTATCCCGAGAACATTGGAAGATTCGTTATGCCGATAGTGAGGAAACACGCAGCGGTAACCGTACAGCCGATAAGATTTTCGATTTACAGGAATCTACTTTCTGGATGACAGTAGATAATGTGGCGTATCCTCACCAACTGGTGATTGATTTGAGTAAGGTGGAGACTGTAACAGGCTTCCGTTATCTGCCCCGTGCCGAAAAGAATTATCCGGGTATGATTAAAGAATATCGTGTCTATGTGAAACCAGCCGATTTCAAGTATTGATTACTCCCAGCCAAGTGCTGAATATTAAATGAATATGAAGAAATATACTACCCTTTTAGCACTCCTTTTTATAGGATTGCTGACCGGTTACTGCCAGCAATCCGCTTACTTGTTTGTCTACTTTACCGGGAACCGGATGAGCGAAGAAGCGATCCGCATGGCAGTCAGCCTCGACGGATATAATTATAAAGCCCTGAATGGTAACCAACCTGTACTTGATTCCCGTGTGATTAGTTCTACGGGTGGGGTACGTGATCCTCATATCTTGCGTTGTGAGAACGGTAAAACATTCTATATGGTTGTCACCGACATGGTGTCCGGAAACGGTTGGGATTCCAACCGTGCCATGGTGCTGTTGAAATCGAAGGACCTGGTGCACTGGACTTCCAATATTGTCAATATTCAAAAGAAATATCCTGCCCAGGAAAACCTGAAACGTGTATGGGCTCCACAGACCGTTTATGACAAAGAAGCCGGAAAGTATATGGTATATTGGTCAATGAAGCATGGCAATGGCGCAGATATCATTTATTATGCGTATGCGAATAAAGACTTTACCGACCTTGAAGGTGAGCCGAAGCCCTTGTTTCTTCCTAAAAATGGCAAGTCATGTATCGACGGAGATATCATCTATAAAGATGGACTGTATCATCTGTTTTATAAGACAGAAGGAGATGGAAACGGCATCAAGAAAGCGACTACCGTCTCCCTGACTTCCGGACAATGGACGGAATCAGGGGAATACAAACAGCAGACGAAAGAAGCGGTAGAAGGTTCGAGTATCTTTCCGCTAATAGGTTCGGACAAGTATATCCTGATGTACGATGTATATATGAAAGGCAAATACCAGTTTACGGAAAGTACCGACCTGGAAAATTTTAAAGTCATAGATCATGCTGTCAGTATGGACTTTCACCCTCGTCACGGAACTGTGATACCTATCACTGAAAAAGAATTGAAACGTTTGTATAAGGTCTACGGCAAACCAACCGGCTTATGATAAGCCGGAGCAAATTGCTGCCTTAAGACTGGAAAATAATACATAAGACAGGAAAGGCGTACAATTTGTTCTTGTTCGCTTGTTTCTTGATATGCCTTTGAATAATAATTGGTGATTTTACACTCAATATGTGCTTCTCATAACAGTGAAGAGTTTGTCTTTATGATTGATAATCTTAATGATACTTATGCCATGAAAAAATTATTCCTGCTAGTAATTGTCTTGTTTTTGTCGTTCCAACAGGTTACTTTAGCTGCAATCGGAGAGGCGGCGAACACTCCGGATTCCGTTTTTCTATTTTCGTATGCAACTTCCCGGGATGACGGACGCAGCGGACTTCGTTTTGCCTGGAGCATGGATCAGAAGCATTGGTTCGCAGTAGGACAGGGAACCGGATACCTCCGTTGTGATTATAGCCGTTGGGGATCGCAGAAGAAAATGCTCGATCCGTTCTTGAAGCAACTTCCTGACGGCGGATGGCTCTGCACATGGAAGTTGAATACACATGACGGATACGGGCAGGCAAAATCGAAAGACCTGGTTTATTGGGAAAGTCAGAAATATCCTCAGGTAACCTCTGATTTTGAGGGAACAAGAGTAAAGGTAACTATTGACGGGCAGGAACAGACCGGAAATATTAATCGGGTATCTTGGACACTGGTGGACAAATTGACGAAACACTATGAAAGGAACCAATACCGGAATTTTTTGCATGCAGAACGTCCGGTACAAGATAAAGAGCGTTTTGCCGGGCTGAAACCTGTAAAAGCGACGATTACGGTACAACCGGAGGAAACAAAAGAAATCAGTAATTTGCTGTTGGGAATATTCTTCGAAGATATTAACTATTCTGCTGATGGTGGCTTATACGCAGAACTGATTCAAAACAGGGATTTTGAATATGATCCGTCCGACCGTGAGGGAGATAAGAATTGGAACAGTACGCATTCCTGGAAGTTGGAGGGAGATAATGCCACATTCACAATAAATACCTCTGATCCCGTTCATCCGAATAATCCTCATTACGCTGTGTTGAATATACAACAGCCGGGAGCTGTACTGACAAATGCAGGGTTTGATGGGATAGCCCTTCAAGCCGGCGAAAAGTATGATTTCTCTTTGTTTGGACGTATTCCGGCCGGACATAAATCTAACAAATTGCAGGTACGTTTGATAGATTCCAATGGCACAGTGCAGGGAGAGGCATCGATAACCGTTTCTTCCCGTTCATGGAAAACTTATAAAACTGTATTGACTGCAAAAACAGCTGCCGATACGCATCTGGAACTTCAACTGCAATCAGTGGGAGAAGTCGAATTGGATATGATTTCTCTTTTTCCACAGAATACATTCAAAGGTAGAAAGAATGGCCTGCGTGCCGATTTGGCGCAGACACTAGCCGATATACATCCTCGCTTTGTCCGTTTCCCCGGTGGTTGTGTAGCTCATGGAGACGGTTTGAAGAATATCTATCAATGGAAAAATACGATTGGCCCGTTGGAAGCCCGTAAATCTGCCCGCAATCTTTGGGGGTATCATCAGAGCATGGGACTGGGTTATTATGAATATTTCCAGTTTTGCGAGGATATAGGTGCCGAACCGCTTCCGGTGCTTGCTGCCGGTGTGCCTTGTCAGAACTCTGCTTGTCACGGTGATTTGAGAGGCGGACAACAAGGCGGTATCCCGATGAGTGAAATGCCTGCTTATATTCAGGATATTCTGGATTTGATAGAATGGGCGAATGGTGACGCCCGAAAGACAAAATGGGGAAAGGTACGTGCCGAATCCGGACATCCGAAGCCTTTCAATCTGAAGTATATAGGTATCGGTAATGAGGATCTTATCACTGATATTTTCGAGGAACGCTTTACGATGATTTTCAATGCGATTAAGGAGAAATACCCTGAAATAATCGTTGTAGGTACAGTTGGTCCTTTCAATGAAGGTACCGATTACGTCGAAGGTTGGAAGTTGGCGGATAAATTAGGCATTCCTATGGTAGACGAACATTATTATCAGTCTCCGGGGTGGTTTCTGCATAATCAGGACTTCTACGATAAATACGACCGTTCAAAAAAGACTAAAGTTTATCTAGGCGAATATGCTACTCATATTCCCGGGCGGAAAGCCAATATGGAAACAGCATTGACTGAAGCTCTTTACCTGACCGCCTTGGAACGTAATGGAGACGTAGTACACATGACTTCTTATGCTCCTTTGCTGGCAAAAGAAAAGCATACCCAATGGAGCCCGGACTTGATTTACTTCAATAACCGTGAAGTGAAACCGACTACCGGATATTACGTTCAAAAGTTATATGGGCAGAATGCAGGTAGCCATTATATCCCCTCACAGATAATTCTTGATAATCAGGACAACCGGGTGAAGCTTCGTATCGGTTCCTCCATTGTCCGCGATAGCAAGACCGGAGATGTGATTGTGAAACTGGTCAACTTATTGCCTGTCAGTGTGGAGACAGAAATACAATTACCTGGCATAGGCAGTGTTCAACCTTCTGCTGTAAGGACAGTATTGGCAGGTGCACCGGAATCAACTCCACTTCCCGTGACCGACACTATCGAAGTCGGAGCAAACTTCAAGCAGCAACTACCCGCCTATTCATTTACGGTGATTCGTCTGAAAACGAAGTAGAAGTTGCTGGAAGTGAAAAAGAACGTATCTGGGGGTAGATGTGAATTTTCTAAAGATAATAAGCTGGAATTAGTATATATGAAAAACATTGTAAGCATATTGGCGATATCTCTCAGCCTGAATAGCCTTGCAGCACAAGATGTAGTAGTGAAAGGCCCGGATGAGAAACTGCAATTAGTTGTATTTGTGCAGGACGAAGAAACTCCCTGCTATTCCGTTACCTACAACGGGAAAGCAATGCTGGAAAAATCTCCTTTGGGAATCAGCACGAATATAGGCGACTTTACGAAAGCCCTGAAGTTGTCGGGACATTCCGTAGAGGTGATAGATACTGTCTATCATCAGACACGTATTAAGACTTCCCAAATACATTATCGTGCGAATGAACTGACTTGTAATTTGGAGAATGCGCAGGGACAGAAGATAGGAATCGTTTTCCGCGTAAGTAATAATGATGTCGCTTTCCGTTATACTTTACCGCGACAGGGAGGGAAAGGCAGCGTTACCGTCAATCATGAACAGACCGGTTTCCGTTTTCCGCGGCAGACTACAACTTTCCTGTGTCCGCAGAGCGATGCGATGATCGGATGGAAGCGCACAAAACCGAGTTATGAAGAAGAATATAAAGCGGATGCACCGATGAGCGAACGTTCGCAGTACGGTCATGGATATACTTTCCCTTGTCTGTTCCGTATCGGTGACGCCGGTTGGGTGCTGGTGAGCGAAACAGGAGTAGACAGTCGCTATTGCGGTTCCCGTTTGAGCGATGTCAGTGAAGGCAATCTGTACACAGTGGCGTTCCCGATGCCCGAAGAGAATAATGGCAACGGAACGGTTGCTCCGGCATTTGCATTACCCGGTGCTACCCCTTGGCGTACGATTACCGTCGGCGAAACGTTGAAACCGATTGTGGAAACCACTGTTCCTTGGGATGTCGTAAACCCTCTTTATGAGACGAAGCATGACTACCGTTTCGGGCGTGGCACATGGAGTTGGATTCTTTGGCAGGACGGCAGTATCAACTATGACGACCAGATGCGTTACATTGATTTTGCCGCCGCTATGGGATATGAATATGCACTGATAGATAACTGGTGGGATACTAATATCGGCCGTGAACGTATGAAATCTCTGATTGACTACGCACGTGGCAAAGGAGTGGAATTATTTTTGTGGTACAGTTCCTCCGGCTATTGGAATGACATTGAACAAGGCCCGATTAATCACATGGACAATGCAATCATCCGCAAACGTGAAATGAAATGGCTGCAAAGCCTGGGTGTAAAAGGAATCAAAGTCGATTTTTTCGGTGGCGACAAACAGGAGACGATGCGCCTGTATGAAGAGATCCTGAGCGATGCGGATGACCACGGGCTAATGGTAATCTTCCATGGTTGCACCTTACCTCGCGGCTGGGAACGTATGTATCCCAATTATGTAGGCAGCGAAGCTGTGTTGGCTTCCGAGAATATGGTGTTCAGCCAGCATTTCTGTGATGAAGAAGCATTCAATACTTGCCTGCATCCGTTCATTCGCAACGCAGTAGGCTGTATGGAGTTTGGCGGCTGCTTCCTGAACAAGCGTCTGAATCGTAACAATGACGGAGGCACCACTCGTCGTACTACTGACATATTCCAGTTGGCGACAGCCATACTATTCCAAAACCCCGTTCAGAACTTTGCTCTTGCTCCGAATAATCTGAATGATGTTTCTCCGGTTTGCATGGATTTTATGAAACAGGTTCCTGTCACTTGGGATGAAACACGTTTCATTGAAGGTTATCCGGGAAAATACATAGTTTTAGCCCGTCGTCATGGAGATACTTGGTATGTAGCAGCTGTAAATGCCGGAAGTGAACCGTTAAAATTGAAGTTTGATTTGGATATGTTTGCCAGAAAAACAGTGTCTCTTTATAAAGATGATAAGAGAGGAGAACCTCAGCTTATACCTTTGAAGGTAAAAGAAAAGGGAAGGGTGCAATTAGAAGTTTATCCTCAAGGAGGAATTGTGCTTTCTGATCGGATAGAAGAAACATTATAAATGCCGGACCCTGTATATTCGCAATCCTCTTCCTATGTAAAAAACAAGAATCCTCTTTCAACCTATCACCTCCCTTCTGAAACTGCTTGTTCATCGTACATTCAGAATGGTGATAGGTTGTCGCTAACCTATCACCTAATCTATCACCTATCACCTTCAATTTAGATAGAGTCTACAGGCGAAAAAGTAGCTAAGGCAAACGATTCTGTTTCTCACCGAGAAACAAAGTGTTTCCCTTAGTGAAACGATTGGTTTCAAGACTCTGAAACTCTAGTTTCAAACCTTTGAAACTAAAGTTTCGAGCCTTGGAAACTAGAGTTTCCCATAAGGAAACTGACTTTACCTGATCCTGATTTATCATTTTCTAATGAAACTTGATAATGGGATTAGGGTGTGGGAATTACTTGCTTGATTGTCCCGTCTTTATTAAATTCCAACCGGTCTATACAGACTTCACGGTGCCAACCCGGTCCATGTTTCAGATATTCCTTATTAATACGATGATATACGATAAACCAACTGTCCTTTTTGTCAGGAACTTGAAGCACCGAACAATGTGCCGGACCGTAAATTTCATCTTTAGGAGATTGTATGAGAATAATCGGCTCTTTGGCAACCTGAATGGGGCCTAATGGAGAATTGCCGGTCCCATAAGCTACATGATAATTGGGTGATCCCGTGTCATCAACGGACCATAGGAAATAATAAACTCCTTTTCTGAAGAATACATAGGGAGCTTCTCGGAAAGCATACGTTTGCAGAGTTCCGCCTTTGGGAGTCATCACCGTGATTGTTTCTTCTTTGACAGACAGCATATCATTATTGAGTTCGGCCCCTGCCATATAGCCGTTCCCCCAGTAGAGATAACTTTTGCCTGATGTGGGATCAGTAAATACATCCACATCAATTTGTTGCCCTTGTCCGACAGGTGAGGAAGTGATAATCGGTTTTCCGGAATCGGTGAACGGACCGGTCGGTGAGTTTGCCGTGGCTACTCCTATTTGCTTGCCTTTATTAGTGACAGAATTTGCACTGTAATAAAAAAAGTATTTATATTTCCCGTCTATTTCCTTTTCTTCAATACAGGGGGCCCAAGCATTTCCGTTTGCCCAAGAGACATCTTTTTTCATATCTAAAATGACTCTTTCTTCTTTCCATTCCTTCAAATTCCTTGAAGAGAAGACTTTAAAATAACTTCCACCCCAACCGGGGAAACCGTCACTGGTAGGATAGATATAATAACGTTTGGTCTGCCGGGAGTATAAGATCTCCGGATCGGCATGAAAGCCGGATAAAATAGGATTAGCAGACTTTCTGTGTTGTGCGTTTATTGGGCTTATTCCAATAAAAAACAGGTAAAATAAAAGAAACCTGATAAATAAATGTTTCATGACTTGAGGTATTTGTTTCAGGGTTCAAAGATAATTCTTTTAATCAAATCTTTGGAGCAAATATGTTTCGATAACGGTTATATATCATTCAATTACAGAAAAGGGCGTTTTTGCGTGTAAAATCGATTAAAAAGAATGATAATTCTCCTTATATATACATAAAACTTTTTTATCTTTGCAAATATTACAATTATTGTATTATGGAAAACAATCAATATTCTTGTATCAATAGAAGGTTTTATGCCTCTATTTTTTGTGCCTTATTTTCAACTTTACTTTTCGCATTCGAAGGTGATATTGTTTCACATTTGAATTTTAAGAAACTGCCTGCTCTTAATAATTTGCCTACAGATGAAATCCAGAAAGTTTATCAGGATAAAGATGGCTTTATCTGGTTGGCTAGCCGTTACGGGTTTTATCAATATGATGGCTATGAGGCAACGTTATATAAATCAAATCTTTACGCCCCCGGTTTATTGACTAATAACAACATACTTTGTTTGGTGGATGATTATAAACACAACTTGTGGATTGGCACTCAGGAAGGCTTGAATATTCTTAATAAAAAAACAGGGGAGATCAGAAAAATTCTGGCTCCTGAGATTCCTAATAATGTCGTATCTTGTTTGCTGGTTACTCGGGATCATTCTGTATGGCTGGGAACGGATTCCGGGCTGTGCAAATATATTGCCGAAAAAGATTCATTTGTAGTTTATCATCGGGAACAGACTGATGGAGTCCTGGATTATACTGCTATCAAATCTTTATTCGAAGACTCGGAAGGTGATTTATGGATTGGTACATGGTCGTCGGGATTATATAGGTATGTCCCTTCTACCGGCAAGTTTTATGCCTATCCTCAATTGAATGAACGTAATTCTGCTCATGTTATTTATGAAGATACCAATAAAAATATATGGGTAGGTAGTTGGAATTGCGGACTTTTTAAACTCAATAATCCGAAAGACCTGCAGCGGGTATCTTACGTGAACTATCGGCATAAATTAGGTGACAATATTAGTTTATCCGATGATATTGTATATGATATATCTGAAGACTTGAATACCAATACTTTGTGGGTAGGAACACGTAGCGGGTTGAGTATTATGAGCAATGATATTCCCGGACACTTTATTAATTATAAATCCCGCGGCTCTTCTCATTATATTTCTTGTGATGAAATAAATTCCATTATACGTGATAACTCCGGTATGATGTGGCTTGGTTCTATTGGAGGAGGAGTCCTGAATGCAGATACACATCAGTCTATGTTTACCTTTCATAGTTTGAATTTTGCCGATGATGATATTCCGACCACTTCCGTACGGTCTTTGTTTACAGATTCTGACAATAATATTTGGATGGGGATCGGTACCTATGGATTAGCTTGTCTGGAATACGCAACAGGAAAATTGAAGTCGCATTCACAAATGCCGGAATTTACCGGAATGACTATTCCCACAGTTTTTTCTGTCGTCCAGAGAAAGGGTAGTGGAGAAATTTGGTTTGGAACGTATGATGGTGGAATATTTGCTTACCACAAAGGACAAAGGGTAAGAAACCTGACTCCGGAAAATTGTAAATTCTTAGGTTCTTCTTGTGTTTCTGCACTTTATGAAGACAAATATGCTAATTGTTGGGTAGGTACACGTGGAAGTTTAGGTGTACAGTTGGCGGATGGAAATAGCTTTTTATTCGAAAATATGAGTTTTGTAGATGGTGCTCAATTGAATTGGTTTTATGTAAGGGATATAATTGCCGATAGTGATAATAGTATGTGGATAGCCACTTCGAATTATGGTCTGATTCATATTGAAGGTGACATCCGAAATCCGTCTACCTTGAAATATTATAATTATAGTTTTTATAATAAAAGAATGCTGACCAATAATGTTTTGTGTTTGCACATAGATAAATCGGGACGTTTATGGGTTGGCACCGAAGGGGGAGGAATTTATCTGTATAATAGACAGAATGACCGGTTTGAAGAGAAAAATCAGGAATATAATATTCCCGGAGATATGGTCGGAAGTATCGAAGAAGATAAAAATGGAAATTTGTGGTTGGGGACGAATGTCGGCTTGGTAAAACTGGGTGCTCAAATGAAAAGTAACGAACCGGTTGTTCGTGTGTACACAGAAGCTGATGGGCTACAAGGAAATTTCTTTATCGCTCAATCTGCTTGCAGTCGGGAGGGAGAATTGTTTTTTGGTGGTTATAAAGGCTATAATAGCTTTATTCCTGAGGATATGGAAGATATTCAAGGAGATGTTCAGTTTGCAATTACGGATATAAAGATATTCAATCGTTCCATAAGTACATTACCTTTGGATGTGCAACGGGAAATATCTTCATTAACTCCTGCTTTTACTCAGAAAATAGAGTTACCTTATAAATATAATAACTTCAATATAGAGTTTGCGGCACTGACATATAAGAATCCCGAACTTAACCGATACGCTTATCAGTTAGAGGGATTTGATAAGGATTGGATTTATACAAGCGCCGAGCGTCGTTTTGCTTACTATAATAATTTGAAAAGCGGGACGTATAAATTTAAATTGAAAGTGACAAATGAGAATGGTATTTGGAATGGATATATTCGGGAAATGACGGTTGTTGTGCTTCCTCCATTTTGGGCAACCTGGTGGGCATATATTTTATATTTATTGATTGTCATTGGAACTGTCATTGGACTATACAGAATAACGAAAAATCGTATTTTACTACGGAATGAACTCCGTTTGCGTGAATTGGAGAAGGCGAAAGCGGAGGAGTTGAACCATGCCAAGTTGCAGTTCTTCACAAATATTACCCATGAATTGCTGACTCCGTTGACAATTATTTCAGCTACCGTAGATGAGCTTAAAATACAAGCTCCAAAGCATACAGACTTGTATGTGGTGATGAATAGTAATATTCGTCGGTTGATACGTTTATTACAACAAATCCTTGAATTTCGAAAAGCGGAAACCGGCAATCTGAGGCTTCGTGTATCTCCGGGAGATATCGCTTCCTTTGTGAAAAATGGGGCGGAAAGTTTTCAGCCTTTGATTAAGAAACAAAAGATACATTTCTCTGTGTTGTGTGATCCGGAATCAATCATTGGTTATTTTGATACGGATAAATTGGATAAGATTCTTTATAATCTGCTGTCTAACGCTGCAAAATATACAAAAGAAGATGGTTTTATTCAGGTAACTTTATCCTATGCGGAAAATAAAGATTGGGTGCTTTTACGTGTAAAGGACAATGGGAAAGGGATATCGAAAGAGAAACAAAAGACACTTTTCCGTCGTTTCTACGAGGGTGATTACCGGAAATTTAATACCATTGGTACAGGAATCGGGCTTTCATTAACTAAAGATTTGGTAGAGTTGCATGAAGGAACTATTACTGTGGAAAGTGAAGAAGGACAGGGAACAGAGTTTATTATCCGCCTTCCTATTGACCGTTCTTATTTCAGGGAAGAACAAATTGATGATGAAGTAATCTTACCGGTTCAGAAATTAGTAGCTTATGAAGAAGAAATGGATGAGAAACAGTCTGATGAAATATTAGTTACGGCCGAAAAGGCAAATTCTATATTAGTAATAGAAGATAATGAGGAACTATTGCATTTAATGACGAAACTCTTGAGGCATGAATACAATGTTTTTACTGCTGAAAATGGAAAAGAAGGCATTGCAGTGTTGGAGAATGAAGACATTGATTTGATTGTGTCTGATGTGATGATGCCGGAGATGGACGGAATGGAGTTTTGTAAATATGTGAAGGGGAAACTGGAAATCAGTCATATTCCTGTGATTCTATTGACTGCTAAAAATAAGGAAGAGGACAGGGCGGAAGCGTATGAGGTAGGGGCGGATGCTTTTATAAGCAAACCTTTCAATTTGGCTGTATTGCATGCACGTATTCGTAATTTGCTGAAATATAAGGAGCGTATGGCGCACGAATTTAAGAAACAGCTGGTTTTTGAATTAAAAGATTTGAATTATACCAGTCTGGATGAGGATTTTATGCAACGAGCCATTGACTGTGTGAATAATCATTTGGAAGATTGTGAATTTGACCAACCCCAGTTTGCGGATGAAATGAAAACTAGTAAATCTACTTTATATAAGAAGTTAAAGTCTTTGACTGGGCTGAACACCTCTGCCTTTATTCGGAACGTCCGTTTGAAATCGGCTTGCCGGATTATGGAGGAAAAAGGAAATAGTATACGTATCTCCGAATTGGCTTATGCGGTCGGATTTAATGATCCAAAATATTTCAGTGCTTGCTTCAAGAAAGAGTTTGGAGTTTTACCTTCTGAATACCTCGACCAATTTGTAGTTGAAAAAGAGCACGAGTAGAAATCTGTTCTGGTTTACCTTTCTATTTTATATTATCTTGTTCTGCTTAATCCTTGTACTTTGTATAGGGAAGGTTTTCTATGCTCTTTTTTATGTCGAATTATCATTCAAAAAAGGCGAATGTCTAAAATTCTACCTCTAAAAAGCATCTTTGGAGGTTGGTAGGAGGGGAGGTTTCTATCTTTGCGTTGTGATTCCTAAGGATCATGAGATTTGTTTATTTAATGTTTAATCTTAATTTTATACTGAATGGAAAAGCGAAAGACCTTCCATGGAAGACAAGTCGGGAAAAAACGGTTACTCCCAATCGTATTCCCTTTGTTTTTATTTCTTTTGATTCCTCTGAACGGCTATGGTGACGATACTCCCATGCCGGAGGTAGTACAACAGAATTCTACAAGAATCACAGGTGTAGTGAAGGATGCCTATGGTGAACCGGTGATTGGGGCCAATGTAAAGGTTGTAGGAACGACACAAGGAACCATTACCGATTTTGAGGGTAAGTTTTCAATCAATGTATCCGGTGCAAGTGCGAAAATCAAAATTAGTTTTATTGGTTACAAGGATAAAGAGGTAACCGCAAAGAAAGGTGTTAGTCTAAATATAGTATTAGAAGAAGACGCACAGACACTGGGTGAAGTGCAAGTAGTAGCTTATGGTGTACAGAAAAAAGTATCTATCACAGGAGCTATTTCATCTATGAAGGGGGATGATCTGTTGAAGACTCCGGCAGGATCTTTATCTAATGTATTATCCGGGCAAATCACCGGTATTTCTTCTGTACAATATTCCGGTGAGCCGGGAGCGGATGCGGCAGATATTTATGTGCGTGGTGTCGCTACATGGAACAATGCGAAACCGCTGATTCAGGTTGATGGTGTAGAACGTGACTTTTCTCAGATTGATCCGAATGAAATTGAGAGCGTGACTGTGTTGAAAGACGCTTCAGCTACGGCTGTATTTGGTGTACGTGGTGCCAATGGTGTTATCTTGATTACAACCAAACGTGGTGCAGAAGGTAAGGCTAAGGTTTCTTTCTCTACATCGGCTGGTGTCAATGTGCGAACGAAGGATCTGGAGTTCGCTAATTCTTACCAGTATGCTTCCTATTATAATATGATGAAAGTAAATGATGGTGGGGTGGCTACTTTTAGCGATGAACAGTTGGAAACATTCCGCAATCATTCTAATCCGTTGATGTATCCGGATATTAATTGGATTGATTATTGTATGAATAAGGCTGCTTTTCAGTCTCAGCATAATGTGAATATATCTGGTGGAACTAGTAATATGAAATATTTTGTTTCTGCCGGTTTGTTCACGCAAGGCGGTATGTTCAAGCAGTTTAATGCGACAGATGATTTTAACTTTGATTACAAACGATACAATTATCGTGCTAATTTGGATTTTGATGTAACGAAAACAACCTTACTGTCAGTCAATATTGGCGGTCGTATAGAGACAAAGCGTACTCCGGAATCAGGTGAAGATCAGAATCAATTGTTCCGCAAACTTTATTGGGCGGTTCCTTTTGCGGGTGCAGGTATTGTAAACGGTGAACGTGTTGTATCTAATTCTGAAGTTCTTCCTTTTACGGGAGTGGATGGATTGAGCTCTTATTATGGAAAAGGCTTTCAGACAAAGACAACAAATGTGTTGAATGTAGACCTTGCATTGAATCAAAAGTTGGATTTTATCACAAAAGGATTGTCCGTAAAACTGAAAGGTGCTTATAATTCAGAATATGCTAATACTAAGAAAGCGAGTTCATCCAAGGCTTATTATACACCTGTTGCAAATGCTGATGGATCTATTTCTCTTCGTAAATATGGGACTGACTCTCAATTAAGTTATGGGGAACCTGATAACGGTTTTTCTAAGGCGCGCAACTGGTATATGGAACTGGCATTGAATTATGCCCGTAAGTTTGGGGATCATAATGTGACAGCATTGTTACTCTATAATCAATCAAAGAAATACTATCCGTCAGAGTACTCTGACATTCCTACCGGATATGTAGGTTTGGTAGGACGTGTGACTTATGATTGGAAAACCCGTTATATGGCAGAGTTTAATGCGGGTTATAATGGTTCGGAAAACTTTCGTCCAGGAAATCGGTATGGTTTCTTCCCGGCAGGTTCATTGGGCTGGGTTGTAAGTGAGGAATCTTTCTTCCAACCGATTAAAAGTGTAGTGAATTATTTAAAACTACGTGCTTCTGTAGGAATGGTGGGTAATGATGTATCACAACGATTCTTATATTTGCCTGATTCTTATCAATATGGTGATGGAGGATATTATTTCGGGCAGAATGTTGGAAATAAAATGCCCGGTGCCAGTGAAGTCAGCCGTTCTAATCCGGATGCCAAGTGGGAAACTGCAGTAAAGCAGAATTATGGAGTGGATGCCACCTTCCTGGCAGAGCGTTTGACGGTTTCTTTAGATTACTTTAGGGAAGATCGTAGTGATATTTTATCTAAACCCGATTATTTGCCGGCAATTCTAGGTATGTCACTTCCTTCTGTTAACGTTGGGGAGACATTGAATAGAGGATTTGAAGTACAGTTGAAATGGAACGAAACTCTGAAAAATGATTTCAGATATTGGGCAAACTTTAATATTTCTTTCTCAAGGAATAAAATTGTCTATAAGAATGAGGTAGATCAAAATGAGCCTTGGATGTATGAGACTGGACGTAGAATAGGTTCCCGTTCGATGTATAAGTTTTGGGGGTTCTATGATGAAACGGCAGATATGCGTTATCAAGAGGAGTTTGGACGTCCGATAGCTAATCATGGTATTACATTGGTGCCGGGTGATTGCGTTTATGTGGACTTGAATGCCGATGGTGAAATAAATTCCAATGATGCTACGCGCGATATAGGGTATACCGATATGCCGGAATACACTGCCGGATTGAATACCGGATTCAGTTGGAAGAATTTTGATTTTTCCATGCAATGGACAGGAGCTTGGAATGTGGATCGGATGTTAGACGAATTCAGACGTCCGTTGGGTGATACAAATGAAAAGGGATTGTTGCTTTATCAGTATGATACAACGTGGCGTTCATCGGCTGATACATTCACTGCTAAATTCCCGCGTACTTCTAGTTTGCATGCTTCCAATAATTATGCAGGGTCTGACTTGTATTTGATTAATGCCAGCTATTTGCGTCTGAAAAGTGTGGAAATAGGTTATAATTTCAATTTCCCTTTCATGAAGAAACTGAAGATGGATAATTGCCGGTTGTATGTAAATGGATATAATTTGATTACTATTACCGGATTCAAATGGGGAGACCCGGAATCTCGTCAGAGCTCCCGCCCTAATTATCCTTTGACACGTGTATTTAATATTGGATTGAAACTTGGATTCTAATACTTTATGAATAATATGATGAAACATTTAAGTAAATGGTTTATAGCGACATTGGCAGGAGTAGCTTTGTTTTCCTCTTCTTGTGTCGATCAAGTGAAATTTGGAGATAGCTTTTTAGAAAAGGCTCCGGGGGTAGCGGTAACGCAAGATACAATCTTCGGAAAAGCTACGTACGCTCGTGCTTTCCTGTGGAATACTTATAGTAAACTTTATTACGCGCTCCCTGTATATTGGAATACGGTGGAGGGGAAAATGAACACAGGAATCTTTGAAATGATGTCCGATTGCTGGCATAGCCACACGGATTGGAATGGAATTAACCGGAAATACTATTCAGGCTCTTATAAGGCAGGTGATGAGGATAGTAGCGATGATACGCGCTTTGGTTATACTAAAGAGAATTGTTGGGAGGCGATTCGTGCTGCATTACTTTTTGTGGAGAATGTAGAGCGGGTTCCGGATATGGAAGATGCGGAGAAAAAACGTTTGGCGGCAGAAGCTAAAGTGATTGTAGCATCTCGTTATTTTGATTTGTTTCGCCACTTTGGAGGGCTTCCGTTAATAAAGGAAACCTATGACGTGCAGCCTTCTTATGAATTGCCTCGCGCTACGGTGGAAGAAACGGTGAATTACATGATTAATCTTTTAGATGAGGCTGCTGCTACTCCTCAACTTCCGTGGGACTTAGGTACGGATGACACGAATTGGCAAGGACGCTTTACCAAAGCAGCTGCTATGGGGCTCAAGTGTAAGATTCTTTTGTTTGCAGCCAGCCCATTGTTTAATGACAATGTCCCCTATTGTACGGAGCCGCCGCAAGATGCTGTGACTAATCATCAGGTGTGGTATGGTGCTTACAAACCGGAGTTATGGGACCAGTGTTTACAGGCTTGTGTTGATTTTTTTACAGAACTTCAATCAAGAGGGTATTATGAACTGACACAGGCAACGGAAGCTACGGCAAAAGGTTACAGAGATGCGTATAATAAGGCCTATTTTACCCGTGAGAATAATAAAGAACTGTTGATTTCTACGCATATTTCCCGTTTCGGTAAATTTAATTCATGGGATGAATGGCAGTATATTTTTGTCAATAGCGGAAATGGTACAGTTATTACGGGTGGATTGACCCCCACACTGGAATTTATGGAGATGTTTCCAATGAGTAATGGCGAACCTTTCCAGTTGAATACTGCTACAGACTTGTTTTATACGGACAATGATTACAACAAACCGATTCGTGACCCACGGTTGTATGAAACGATGCTGGTGAATGGAACACAGTTTGGAGATCATGCTGCCGAATTATGGATTGGAGGACGTGACAATATCAATGATACAGAGAAAGAGACAGGTAAATATGCTACCGGATTCGGATGTTACAAGTTCTATAAGGAAGGTGTCAATTCTCTGAAAGATAAATATCTGCAATGGCCATATCTGCGTCTGGCAGAAATGTATCTGATTTATGCGGAGGCTTTGCTTAAATCGAAGAATGATCTGCCAGGTGCTATTGAGCAAGTAAATAAAGTACGTGCCCGTGTTGGTTTAGGAGACTTGGCGGTTTGCAATCCCGGCAAGAATCTGACGACTGACGCTGATGCCTTGCTGGAAGAGATCCTCAGAGAACGTGCTTGCGAATTAGGCTTGGAAGATGTACGTCTGTTTGACATGACACGATATAAAAGAGAAGATCTTTTTAGAAAACAACTCCATGGATTGAAGATTTATAGAAATGATGGGGGAGGAAATACGCCTTGGTCCGGAAGTACCGGAAACAGCAGTATTTATCCTAAACCAACGAAATTCACTCATGAAGCGTTTCCGCTAGTGAATCCTTCCCGTGCATGGTGGAGTAATTTTAGTCCGAAGTGGTATTTGTCAGCATTCCCACCATCAGAGGTGAACAAGAAATACGGATTGACTCAAAATCCTGGTTGGAATTAATGTGGAATAACTACGATTAATCATAGAATAAAATGAAAAAATATAAGATACTAGCTTTAGCGATATTCGCTTGCGTCACCTTGAACGGCTGGGCACAAAGTGAAGATAATGTAACCGGAAGAGTTCTTGATGAAAAAGGGAAGCCGGTAGCGGGAGCCTTGGTTTCGGTTGAAGAGAACCCATTGGTGCGGGTGGCTACAGATAAAAATGGACGTTTTGAAATCACTGCTGTGAAAGGAAGCCGTTTGAAAGTACAGACTGGTGATGATGCAATGAAGGTGGTGAAAATAGAAAACGGTTCGGAATTGACGGTTGTCATGGATTACTCTTCAGAGAAAGTAAATTACGGATTTGGATTGCAGCAAACGAATGCGGAGTCTACTGGTGCCGTATCTACTGTATATGCAGAGAATATAGATAAAAGCTCGGCTTTTTCAATCGGAAATTCATTATATGGCAATGTGCTGGGACTGACTACCATGCAAAGTACCGGTGTGGTATGGGAGCAGATGCCGTCGATGTATATTCGCGGCCTGAAGACACTGAATGGTAATAATGGCATCTTGTTGGTCGTGGACGGACTTGAACGGGATAATAACTGGCAGGCTTTAAAATATATTACTCCGGAAGAAGTGGAATCTGTTAGTGTACTTCGTGATGCGGCCGCGTTGGCTCTCTATGGCTATAGGGGAGTGAATGGCGTAGTCAATATTGTGACAAAACGTGGTAAATACGATACTCGTGAGATTAATTTTTCTTATGACCATGCTTTCAATTATATGACGCGCAAGCCGGAATTGGCGGATGCCTATACGTATGCTTCTGCCTTAAATGAAGCATTGACAAATGATGGCAAGCAGGTGCGATATTCGCAAAATGAATTGAATGCGTTTAAGAATGGCACTTCTCCTTATCTTTATCCGAATGTAAACTGGTGGGAAGAAGTTTTTCGTGATCGTGGGGCGTCAGATATCGCAACATTAAGTTTTCGCGGCGGATCTACCAAGATGCGTTATTATACAATGATGAATTTGCAGAACAACCGTGGATTTATCAAAAACTTTGATACGAATGCTGACTATTCCACTCAGGAAAAGTATTCAAAAGCTAACTTCCGTACCAATCTGGATATTGATTTGTCACCGAAAACAAAGATGCAGGCCAATATCATGGGGATTTTGAATGAATTCAGTCGTCCGGGTATGGGCAGCGATAATTTGATAAGTAAACTGTATCAATTACCTTCAGCGGCTTTCCCTATCCGTACGGAAAGTGGTTTGTGGGGAGGAAATACTACTTGGGGTGAGAACTGGAATCCGGTAGCGTTGACTGAAGGGCGCGCATACTCAAAAGGACATACTCGTGGATTATATGCTGATATGTCTTTACGGCAGGATTTGTCTTCTTTAACCAAGGGGTTAGGAGCTTCTGTCCGTATAGGATATGACAATCTCGCTTCTTATTGGGAGAATCACACAAAAGGATATAAATATGGTATGGCATCGGTCGCTTCCTGGGAAAACGGATTGCCGATAGCTGGTGAGGAAATAACGGGAGGAAAAGATACGGAAATGTCGGGTGACAGCAAACTTGACTGGCAATATCGCGCCTTTAACTTCCAAATGAATGTCGATTGGCAACGTCAGTTTGGTGTACACAGTCTGTATTCCATGTTGCTTTATACCTATAAATATGATAATGCTAAAGGAATCAATAATACGTTCTACCGTCAGAATGCGGGTTGGTATACTCATTATGGCTTTAAGAACCGTTATTTTGCAGATTTTACATTGATGGCTTCTGCCTCCAACTTATTGGCGCCCGATCATCGCTGGAATGTATCTCCTACAGTTGGGCTGGCATGGCTTATTTCTAATGAGAAGTTTATGCAAAGCCAGAATGTGGTGGATTTCCTGAAACTGCGGGCTTCCTTCGGTATGTTGAATACGGATAATATTCCCGGTAACGGCTATTGGAATGAGACGGTAGGTGGCGGTAATGGCTATCCGATAAATAATAATTTCGGTGGTGACGGAGGCTGGCATGAAGGTCGTCTGGCATCTGTTAACGGAACCACAGAAAAAGCTTATAAGTATAATGCGGGTGTGGATGCTACCTTGTTCAAGGGATTGACTTTGACAGTGGATGGCTTTTATGAAAGACGTTCTGATATTTGGGTCAGTTCAGACGGACAGAATTCGGCGGTGTTGGGTGCATCCGGTTCTTATGTAAATGCGGGTATCGTAGATAGTTGGGGCACGGAAATCGGCGCCAATTACTATAAGAAGATGGGTAATGTGGAATTAAATCTGGGAGGAACGTTCACTTACAATCGAAGTAAAATTATAGAAATGCTAGAAGAACCGGCAGCTTACGACTATACGCGCTCTACGGGCAATCCGGTAGGACAAATCTTTGGATTGCAGGCTATTGGATATTTTGTAGATCAGGCAGATATAGATAATAGCTTGCCACAGCAGTTTGGACCGGTAAAGGCCGGAGATATTAAATACAAGGACATGAATGGTGATAAAGTAATTAATTCGGATGATAGAGTAGCTATGGGATACAATAGTACATGTCCTGAAATTTATTATTCGTTCAGTCTTGGTTTGGAATGGAAGGGATTAGGTTTTAGTGCACAATTCCAAGGAGTGGGAAATTATACGGCAATCTTGTCGGGAACTTATTATCATCCATTGGTGGATAATACGACAATTTCTAATTATGTTTACCGGAATCGTTGGACACCGGAAACTCCGAACGCTCGTTTCCCAAGGTTGACGACGGAAACTGTTGACAACAATCTGCAGACAAGCTCTTTATGGTTGGCAGATCGTTCTTTTTTGAAGTTGCGTAATTGTGAGGTGTACTACAAGCTTCCTTCATCCTGGTTGAACAGGTTTTGGGTAAAGAATGCGAAAGTATATGTAAGAGGGGTTGATTTACTTTGCTTCGATAGTATTGACCAATTGGATCCGGAAGCGATGAATAACTCTTATCCTGCTACCCGATCTATTCATGTTGGTTTGTCAGTAGGATTTTAACGTTTTATAAAAAGAAAGAAACTATGAAATTGAAAAATATATGCCTAGGAATAGCTTGTATAGCGGTGGTGTCAGCTTGCAACGATAAGATGGATTATCATGAATACACGTCATACGACAAGGATTATGTCTTTTCGGATTTTTCCCGTACGGCAGGATTTGTGAATAATATCTATAGTTATCTGGATTCCGACTTGCCAAGCTATCAGTCATTGGCTTCCGCTTGTGATGAAGCAGAAATGGCTGTTACTTATTCATCTGTTCTCGACTATACAAATGGTGCTTGGAGTGCATTGAACCCTAAATCTCTGTGGGGGTATTATTCGGGTATTCGTGCCGCTAATTACTTTCTGGAAGAAAGTAAAGACCTTGATTTTTATGATTTACGCTATGCGCAGGATTATGAGGCTCAGATGAACCGGTTTAATCGTTATCAGTATGAAGTTCGTCTGCTACGTGCGTATTACTATTTCTTGTTGGTGCGTGCGTATGGGGATGTGCCTTTTACGGTGAATGTGTTGACAGAGAAAGAAGCTAATTCTCTTTCACGTACTCCGGCGTCGGAAGTCTTTGATTTTATTATTAGTGAATGTGAGGAAGTGGCGCCTGAGTTGCCCGTTTCTTATTCCGCTTTGGATAATGATGCTGCGGGTGGTTCCAACCCGGAGGCCGGTCGTGTCACGCAGGGAACTGCTTTGGCATTAAAAGCCCGTGCCGCATTATATAGAGCAAGCAAACTGTTCAGTGGTGGTGAAGACCGGAATTTATGGCGTGAAGCTGCTGTGGCCAATAAAGCTGTTATTGATTATTGTACGGCTAACGGTATCCGGCTTGGAAAATATACGGATATTTGGGGTACGGATAATTATCAAGCTTCTGAAATGATTTTCGTTCGTCGTATTGGAGATACAAGTAGTCCGGAATATACTAATTTCCCGGTTGGTATGGAGAATGCCAGTTCCGGTAATTGCCCGACACAAACATTGGTGGATGCTTACGAATCTAAGGATAATGGAGATAAAGATCCGCGTTTCGGCATGACTATCGCATGTAATGGTGACAAATGGCCGAATACGAATCCGAATCCGTTGGAAACATTTATTGGCGGTAAGAATGGTCTGCCTCTTCCTTATGCAACACCGACCGGTTATTATTTGAAGAAGTATTTGGATGCGTCTACCGACATCAGTGCGGAGAGTGGCAGTGGAGGCAAACGGCATAACTGGGTTATTTTCCGTCTGGGAGAATTTTATCTGAATTATGCAGAGGCAATCTACCGTTATTTGGGAGCGGCCGGTGCTACGGATAACGAATTCAGGATGTCTGCTTGTGCCGCAATCAATAAGGTGCGTCAGCGTTCGGATGTGCAAATGCCGGATTTCCCGGATAATATTTCTAACACTGAATTTTGGGAACGATATAAAAAAGAAAGAATGGTAGAATTGGCTTTTGAACAACATCGTTTCTGGGATGTTCGCCGTTGGAAAGAAGGTGGCTTCACTAAAATCGGGCGTATGCAGATTACCCAAAAAGAGGATGGAAACTTCCTCTATGAGCGGACAAATAAATCATTGGTTTGGGATGATAAAATGTATTTCTTTCCGATTCCGGCTTCGGAAATGCGTAAGAATCCGAATCTGAGCCAGAATCCGGGTTGGTAAGTTTTATTAATGATAAAAGATAAAAGCTATGAAGTTGAATGTTAAATATATGATTGCAGCCTTTGCGCTTTTAGGACTGGTTGGCTGTGATAAGAATTTTGAAGAATTTGAAACATCGGGGGGAGGAAGTCCCGCTGCCGTTGAACTTTCTACGGTCGTGTCGGAGGCTTTGCCGGGACAGATTAAACTGACTTGGAAAGCACCGGAAGGAGATTACGCTTATATGCAGATTCGCTATTATGACCCTTTACAAAAGAAAAATATCTGTAAGATTGCTTCTAAAGGAACAACGGAAATGTTGATAGAAAATACTCGTGCTCGTTTCGGAGACTATACTTTTTATTTGCAGACCTTTAATGCGGCTCATGAAGCAGGAGCGGTTCAGGAATTGAAAGCACGGTCGGGAGCGATGCCGGCATCGTATACGGAGAAATCCCGTACACAGGTCAGTCTGATAGTAGACCAATTATCTTGTAATTATCCGGACGCGTCTGAAGGGTATTTTGACCGTTTGATAGATGGTAAAACGGCGGATCCCTCTTTTTTTCACACCAACTGGCATTCTCCGCAAGTTGACCTGCCGCATTATATACAGATCGATTTAAAGGAAGAACATGAAAATTTTGCATTCGAGTATTATACGCGGGATACAGGTAACACGGACGGATTCCCTACTTCTGCGGAATTACAGATTAGTACGGATGGTGAACATTGGGAAACTGTTTCTACTTTGAGTGGATTGCCCACAACACGTCAGACAAAATACGCTTCTGATTTTGTAATGCCGGGTAAGAAGTTTAAATATTTCCGTTTCAATGTATTGACAAGTTCGTTGAACAAGAAATATTTTCATATAGGGGAGATTGCCTTTTTTGATGCGGATATTGAAAAGTATGACCCGGAAACAGTTCCTTTGGATTAATTTAAAATGAGACTTATGATGAAAATGAATAAAATATGGATGGTCGCCTGTATGGCGGCCACCCTCATCGGTGGAGTATATGGCTGTGACGATGATAAAGATTTTAGTTATGAAGGTCAACTAGATCTGAATTTGTTGAATCTGACGCAAGCCCGTGAAGTGTGGGATGGTGCGGAATGTAATGTGACTACGGATTTACGGCAAAGTGAGGATGAAACGCCTGTTAAAAACTTTACTTATAAGTTAAGCTTGTCTCTTTATCAAGGACGCACAGCCGGACAAGAAGCTAAAGTTAGCTTGGTTGTGAATAAAGATACATTGAATAAAGTGCTAGCTAAGGTGGCGGAAGGAGGCATTTATGCAAAATATGACGGTGCGGAATTACTTCCGGAGTCCTATTATCATTTATCTTCTCAGACATTAACGCTACAAGCTGGTGAAACAAAATCGGATGCCGTATCAGTAACAGTCTATTCTAGTGAACTGGTTGCAGCTTGCCAGGAAGCGGAGAGGAATTTGTTGTATGTACTTCCGTTAGCGATTGAGGGCTCATCCTCTTATGGAATTAATTCTAAAACAAATACGTTGATGTTACTTTTCAATGTGACCTATGTAGAATCGGCTGAAGATGAAAAAGGACCGGAATATGTGCCTGATCCCAATGATGCACCGGAAACGACGGAAGAAGGACTGGTTTTGAAGTTTCATGATGAATTTAATGGAACGGGAGAGCCGGACTGGAATGTATGGCGTTGGGAAGAAGGCTTCCAACGTAATCAGGAATTGCAATGGTATCAGAAAGAAAATGCTATTTGTAAAGACGGGGCATTGATAATTACAGGAAAAGAGGAACGGGTAAAGAATACGAATTATGAAGCTGGAAGTAGCGACTGGAAAAAGAATCGTGAATATGCTGAGTATACTTCGAGCTGCCTGATTACAAAAGATTATAGATTCCGGAAAGGACGAATGCTCGTCAGAGCCAAGATTCCTACGGCAATGGGAGCATGGCCGGCTATCTGGACGACTGGTGGAAGCACTGACAGTTGGTGCTGGGAATGGCCGCTGGGAGGCGAAATTGATTTGCTTGAATATTATCTGGTAAATGGAAAGCCGAGCGTACACGCCAATGTTTGTTGGGGATCGGACACCCGTTGGAACGGCAAATGGCAGTCTTATAACAGGCCGGTTGCTGAATTTATAGCGAAAGATAAAGATTGGGGGAAGAAGTATCATATTTGGCGTATGGACTGGTGCCTGGATGAGGACGAGAATACCTTGAGACTTTATTTGGATGACGAATTGATGAATGAAATTAAGGATTTGAAAGCGACTACAGGAAATGGATCTGGTGGACTGGATGATTGGTGGAGAGGATCATATCGTAATCCATATCTTGATGAAGGTAATAACGCGGGTAAAGAGAATGATGAAGGATTCGGACAATGTATCTGGTTGAATCTGGCTTTGGGATCCAATGGAGGTGAACCGGACTTGTCTAAGTTCCCGCTTGAATATCATGTGGATTATGTTCGTGTTTATCAGTTTGAATAAACGATAGGATTAAGCAATGGTATATTTGAAAAATTATTCAGTTATATTGCTGTTACTGACGACCTTGCCTTTGCTCGCAACTGCGCGGAATGACGATTGGAGGCTGGTCTGGAGCGATGAGTTTAATACGGAGGGGAGATTATCCCCTTCCGTATGGAACTATGAACAGGGTTATGTCCGCAATGAGGAGGCTCAATGGTATCAGCCGGACAATGCAGTTTGTAAAGGAGGCTTCCTTGTCATCGAAGCTCGGAAAGAGCGGAATCGTCAGAATCCTCTTTACATACCCGGTAGTAACGATTGGCGTAAAGAACGGGAATTTATAGAATATACTTCTTCATCGGTGACGACTGCCGGAAAGAAGGAGTTTCTCTATGGGCGTTTTGAAGTACGTGCCCGCATACCGGTGGAGAAAGGTGCATGGCCGGCTATCTGGACATTGGGTAGTAATATGGAGTGGCCTTCATGTGGAGAGATAGATATTATGGAATATTACCAAATCAAAGGAGTTCCTCATATTTTGGCAAATGCTGCGTGGGGCACGGACAAGCAATGGGGGGCTAAATGGAATAGTAAGGCCACACCCTATATCCATTTTACGGAGAAAGATCCGGAATGGGCTTCCAAATTTCACATTTGGCGGATGGATTGGGATGAAGAAGTTATCAAACTCTATTTGGATGATGAACTGTTGAATGAGATTCCTTTAAAGGATACTGTAAACGGAAGTATCGGCAAGAGGACGAATCCTTTTACGAAACCGCAATATCTTTTGTTGAATTTGGCTATTGGTGGTATCAATGGTGGTCCGATTGATGAGAGTGCTTTGCCGATGAAGTATGAAATAGATTATGTGCGGGTTTATCAGAAAGAGAAAAAAATTGTTTCTGGTAAGGTTTGGAGAGATACGGAGGGAAATGTGATTAATGCTCATGGTGGAGGCGTTTTGTATCATGAAGGAAAATATTATTGGTTCGGTGAACATCGCCCCGATTCGGGCTTTGTGACCGAAAAAGGGATCAATTGTTATTCATCTACTGATTTGTTGAACTGGAACTATGAAGGAGTGGTGTTACCCATATCTGAAGCAAAAGGAAGTGATATTGAAAAAGGGTGCATCATGGAACGCCCGAAAGTTATTTATAATAAGCAGACCGGAAAATTCGTAATGTGGTTTCATCTGGAATTGAAAGGCCGGGGGTATGGACCGGCCCGTGCTGCCGTCGCTGTCAGTGACTCACCAACTGGACCTTATTGTTTTATTCGTTCGGCTCGTGTAAATTCGAGTATCTATCCATTGAATATGACGAAGAAAGAGAAACGGATCAAATGGAATCTTTCAGAATATGAAAAATGGTGGACTCCGGAATGGTATGATGCAGTTGAAAAGGGAATGTTTGTGAAAAGAGATTTGGAAGGAGGACAAATGTCCCGTGATATGACTTTGTTTGTGGATGATGATGGAAAAGCTTATCATATTTATTCTTCGGAAGACAATTTGACATTGCAGATTGCAGAATTGTCTGATGATTATCTTAGTCATACAGGCAAGTATATACGTATTTTTCCAGGTGGACATAATGAAGCTCCTGCTATTTTTAAAAAAGACGGAATCTACTGGATGATAACTTCCGGCTGTACGGGTTGGGAACCTAATAAAGCTCGTTTGTTGACTGCTACTTCGATTTTAGGGGAATGGAAACAACTACCAAATCCTTGTGTCGGAGAGAATGCGGATAAAACTTTCGGAGGGCAGAGCACGTATGTGCTCCCTTTGCAAGGGACTGAAAAACAATTTATTTTTATGGCAGATAGTTGGAGGCCGGAAAGTTTGGCTGACTCTCGTTACATTTGGCTACCTGTCCGGTTTGATGAGAAAGGAATACCTTTTATAGAATGGGTGGATAGGTGGAAACCTAATTAAACTCGCATATATTACAGCTTTTGTATGAAAAATGGTTGTTTTGTATCCCTTTTTTGATATAAAATTGAACCTTACTCTTATGAGTATAAAGTATCTTTGCGTACGAAAATCCTAAATAATATCATGAGATTGAATAAACATTGTACATTACTATTGCTGATCGCAATCTTGCTGATTCCGTCACAGGACTTATTGGCAAAAAAGAAGAAACAAGTAAAGGAACCGACTGACCGTGAATTATGGGCGGGGGTGTTGTACCGAATGGCTGCTCCGGTACTTAGTAATCTGAGTGAAGGGAAGCTGCAACAGAATATGCTGGTAGAAGTCAGTCCTACATGGGATGGGCGAAACAAGAAAGTAACCTATATGGAGTGCTTTGGTCGATTAATGGCTGGGTTAGCTCCTTGGATTTCTTTGCCGGACGATGATACGGCAGAAGGCATTCAACGAAAACAATTGCGTGAATGGGCTTTGAAAAGTTACGTACAGGCTGTTGACCCCGAAAGTCCCGATTATCTTTTGTGGAGAAAAGAAGGGCAAACGTTGGTTGACGCAGCCTATATTGCAGAGAGTTTTATAAGAGGCTATGATGCTTTATGGATTCCTTTAGATAGTGTTACGAAACAACGTTATATAGCTGAGTTTACACAACTTCGCCGAGTAGATCCACCTTACACAAATTGGTTGTTGTTTTCTGCTACGGTCGAAGCATTCTTGCGTAAAGCAGGCGCTCCAAGTGATACTTACCGCATAGTTTCCGCTTTGCGTAAAGTAGAAGAGTGGTACGTAGGCGATGGTTGGTACTCCGATGGTCCGGGTTTTGCTTTTGACTATTATAATAGTTTTGTTTTGCATCCGATGTATATAGAACCTTTGGAAATCATGACAAATGCTGGTAAAAGTAAGATTTGGAACGCACCGGATTGTGACTATAACCGTGCAAAGAAACGGATGCAGCGTTTCGGAATGATTTTGGAACGGTTTATCTCTCCGGAAGGGGCGCTTCCGGTTTTCGGTCGCTCTATAACTTATCGTACAGGAACTTTGCAGCCTTTAGCTTTATTGGCATGGAGAGGATGGCTGCCCAAGGAATTACCGGATGGACAAGTTCGTGCAGCTATGACGGCAGTTATTAAAAGAATGTTTGGTGATGACCGTAACTTCAATGAAAAGGGATTTTTAACTTTAGGATTCAATGGCAAGCAGCCGAATATTTCCGACTGGTATACGAACAATGGCAGTCTATATATGGCATCACTTGCTTTCCTGCCGCTCGGACTTCCCGCCGACCATACATTCTGGACATCTCCTGCTGAAGATTGGACCAGTAAAAAGGCTTGGGAAGGAAAGGACTTTCCGAAAGATCATGCTTTTCATTAAAATAAACTAACTAACAGAGATTGATATATGGCTAAACTATTATTACTATTTGTAATTTGCGTAGGCTTATTACCTATGGCGGTACAGGCTCAGGAGAATACGGAGTTTATTCCCGGCGAAGTATGGAAAGATACGGATGGAAATCCGATCAATGCTCATGGTGGCGGGCTTCTTTATCACAATGGCACTTACTATTGGTATGGTGAATATAAGAAAGGAAAAACCGTTCTGCCCGAATGGGCTACGTGGGAATGTTATCGTACGGATGTGACTGGAGTAGGTTGCTACTCTTCCAAGGACTTACTGAACTGGAAATTTGAAGGTATTGTGCTTCCGGCTGTTAAAAATGACCCGGATCACGATCTGCATCCGTCCAAAGTCTTGGAACGCCCAAAAGTGGTTTATAATAAAAAGACAGGTAAATTTGTGATGTGGGCACATGTGGAAAGTGCCGATTACAGCAAGGCTTGTGCCGGAGTTGCTGTTTCCGATTCTCCTGTCGGGCCATTTATTTATCAGGGAAGTTTCCGCCCTAACAATGCGATGAGTCGCGACCAGACCGTTTTTGTGGATGATGATGGCTGTGCTTATCAATTCTACTCTTCGGAGAACAATGCAACAATGTATATCAGCTTGCTGACTGACGACTATCTGAAACCGAGCGGACGTTTTACACGTAATTTCGTGAAAGAATCCCGTGAAGCTCCTGCTGTCTTTAAATATGATGGTAAATACTATATGTTGAGTTCCGGTTGTACAGGCTGGGATCCGAATGTAGCGGAGATTGCGGTTGCGGATTCTATCATGGGTACGTGGAAAACAATCGGTAATCCTTGCACGGGGCCGGATGCGGACAAGACATTCTATGCACAAAGCACATACGTTCAGCCTGTTATTGGCAAGAAGGATGCATACATCGCTATGTTTGACCGTTGGAAAAAGAAAGATTTGGAGGATTCTCGCTATGTCTGGTTGCCTGTATTGATAAAAGACGGGAAAATTACAATTCCCTGGCATGAGAAATGGGACTTTTCTATTTTTGATAAATAAAAAAGAAGAATGAACATGAGGCGAATATTGCTACTACTTTGCGGAATCATGTTTATTCCTGTACTATGTTACCCTCAACATTTGGTTGAAGTGGGGAAGGGATATAGTTGTACTTCGGTCAATACTACGGTATTCCGTAACAACTCCCTGATAACTCACGGTGATGAGCAGTATATCAGCTATTATGATGCTGAAGGTTATCTTGTATTGGGAAAACGTAAACTGAATTCGGAACTGTGGACATTGCACCGTACACAATATCGTGGAAATGTGAAAGATGCTCATAATATCATCAGTATGATAATAGATGGAGAAGGGTATTTGCATATTTCGTTTGATCATCACGGGCATAAACTGAATTACTGCCGGAGCATTGCTCCCGCTTCTTTGGAATTGGGAGAGAAAATGCCAATGACCGGAGTAGATGAAGGCAATGTTACTTATCCGGAATTTTACTCTTTGTCCGGTGGAGATTTATTGTTTGTTTACCGTTCCGGTTCTTCCGGACGTGGTAATTTGGTAATGAACCGTTATTCATTGAAAGAACATAAGTGGAGCCGTGTTCAAGATGTCTTAATAGACGGAGAAAATAAGCGGAATGCTTATTGGCAGCTATATGTTGACGAGCAAGGAACGATTCACCTTTCCTGGGTATGGCGTGAAACTTGGCAAGTGGAGACAAACCACGATATCTGTTATGCCCGTTCATTTGATAATGGTGTGACATGGTACAAATCAAGCGGAGAACAATACGAACTTCCGATTAAGTTGTCGAATGCGGAATACGCTTGTCGGCTACCCCAAAATAGTGAGTTAATCAATCAGACCAGTATGAGTGCCGATGCTGGAGGAAATCCTTATATAGCTACTTATTGGAGGGACCCTGACAGTAATATACCTCAATATCGCATTGTCTGGAATGATGGGAAGGTATGGCATCATCGTCAGGTAACCGATCGGAAAACACCTTTCACATTGAAAGGCGGCGGTACGAAAATGATTCCTATTGCTCGTCCGCGTATTGTTGTAGGGGGAGGGGAAGTTTTCTACATCTTTCGTGACGAAGAACGGGGAAGTTGTGTTTCAATAGCTCACGCTACTGATCTTGCTATCAGTCAATGGACGATAACGGATCTAACAGATTTCTCGGTGGATGCCTGGGAACCTTCACATGATACGGAGCTTTGGAAGAAACAACGGAAACTACATCTCTTTGTACAACACACTCGTCAGGGGGACGGCGAACGTATGGCCGAGATTGAACCTCAAATGGTATATGTGTTGGAAATGGATATGAATACAAAAAAATAAAAATATGAAGAATTTATATGTAACTCTTTTTTCGGCTTTCCTTTTGGGAAGTACAATATGTACAGGTTGTGCGGAAAAGAAAACCGGTTCTTCGGGAGAAGTGATAGAGATGATTCATAAAGTGAATGGCTATTGGCAGATGAATCATCCGGAACATGGTCGGTCCTTCTGGGATAATGCCGCCTATCATACCGGGAATATGGAAGTTTATTTCTTGACAAAGAAACCGGAATATCTGGAATATTCGAAAGAGTGGGCTGAGCATAATCAATGGAAAGGAGCTAAGTCGGACGATAAAACCTGCTGGAAATACAGCTATGGAGAAAGTGACGACTATGTACTTTTCGGAGATTATCAGATTTGTTTTCAAACCTATGCTGATTTATATAATTTGGAGCCAGATACACAAAAAATAGCCCGTGCCCGCGAAGTAATGGAGTATCAGATGAGTACACCTAACCGTGATTATTGGTGGTGGGCCGATGGACTGTATATGGTAATGCCGGTGATGACAAAGATGTATAATATCACCAAGAATCCACTTTACCTGGAGAAATTGCATGAATATCTCGTTTATGCCGATAGTATTATGTACGACGAAGAAGCCGGACTTTATTATCGGGATGGAAAATACGTATATCCGAAGCATAAAAGTGTGAACGGTAAAAAAGATTTTTGGGCACGCGGTGACGGTTGGGTATTAGCCGGACTGGCAAAGGTGCTGAAAGACTTGCCTAAAACGGATAAATATCGCCAGGAATATATAGACCGTTTCCGTACATTGGCTAAATCTGTTGCTGCTTGTCAGCAACCGGAAGGTTATTGGACACGCAGTATGCTTGATCCGCAACATGCACCGGGACCGGAAACCAGCGGAACAGCTTTCTTTGCTTATGGTCTGCAATGGGGAATTAATAACGGTTTCCTGAATGCCGGCGAATATCAGCCGATAGTTGAAAAAGCATGGCAATATTTGATAACAGTTGCCCTTCAACCTGATGGGAAAATCGGTTATGTACAGCCTATCGGCGAAAAGGCTATACCGGGACAAGTAGTAGATGCTAATTCTACTTCCAATTTTGGAGTGGGAGCATTTCTGTTGGCAGCTTGTGAACGGGTACGTTATCTGAATAAATAAAATAGATGCTTTTAATTCAGCATAAGGCTCATATAGGGATTTAACGGTTGGAGGATTCTGTTAGTTAATTCAGTGATATTCATTTGTATGTGTGCACCGGGCAAACGTTCGGTGCTATACATACATTTTCCTTTGCATAAGTAGTAATAACCATTATTTACAGATAACTGCTTGTCTGATACCTCTATCTGCATTTCATCTTCCGGGAAAGTGGCAGCGTATAATTGTAGAACTTCTTTTGCATTGATGATGCGTGCCATTCCTAATGCTTGTTGAGGCCGCTTTTTGTCAGGAGGTAATAATTGAATCATACGATTACATCCGGTATGTTGTTTGAGATGAAACAATAAACTATGTTCAGCGTCTTTAGTTTCTACGAGAAGTTCGTTGATAATGACGCTTTCGTCTCTTTTATACACAATCGCTATTCCGTTTATTTCGTTATTTAATTTGGCTACGAGCAAAATACCATTACTGATAGCGAGATCAGCCATAATTACCTCAAAATCTTCTGTTGTATGCTGGATGCAACAAGGGCGTTCCGCAAGTTTCTTATTCAAATAGGAATATACTTCTTCCTTATATTCGGACACGATATCAACCTTTATTTCTTTGGAAGGAATAAACTCCGGAAGAATGATTTCTTTCGTAGAATATTGAAACACCGGAGCATATCCTATGCGTGCATAATAATCGAATAGCCACGGATTTGCCGGTATCAGTGTACTGAAGAAGATCCCGTTCGGTAGCATTCGGGCAAAAGCTTGTGATAAAAGCTGACGCATTACTCCTCTGTTCCGAAAGTCCGGATGAGTGCAGGCGCCGGATATATAAGAAGTAGCTACCTGTTTCCCGCAAAAACTCATGGGGTAAGGAAGCATTTGAAGGGCGGAAATCACTTCGTTCCCGCTTTCAATAACAACATTTATTTCACTCTTATACCGTAGTCTGAAGTACATATCGATGAACTGATCACTATCGTCGAAACACAACTTCCATAATGCTTTTACTTTTTCTTTCATTGTATGCTTAGGTTTTTTTTCGTTATTTCTGCAAAGGTACCTTAAAAACGTATGAGGAGAGTAGAAATGTTCAATAATGTTTGTGATTTCATTCTTTTTTAGGTATTATTGCATAATTGATTTGCTGTTCTAACTCTTAAATTAATATATTATGAAAACAAAACTACTTAGTCTGATTATCTCTTTATTTGCTTGTTCACTATTAGTTGCACAGGAGCAACCGATACAGAAGGTGGATGTAAATGGCGTTTACCTGATTCCTGATAAAATGCCGGAGTATCCGGGTGGCGTTCCGGCCATGATGAAGTTCTTGTCTTCGAACGTCAAATATCCGGTGGAAGCACAGAAAAATGCTATCTCAGGGCGTGTTATTGTTCAGTTTGTAGTTATGGAAGATGGAACACTAAGTCAGGCAAAGGTAATAAGAGGTGTTGACCCTTTATTGGATGAAGAGGCTTTACGTGTGGTAAAAGAAATGCCTAAATGGACTCCGGGAATAGTAGACGGCAAGACAGTCAAGGTGAAATTCACGGTTCCCATTATGTTCAGTCTACAAAAAAATAGTTCAAAAAATGTCCCGTTCAAACTTGTGATACCCAATGGACAGGAGATAAAGAATAAGAGAATGCAAGGGGTATGGCAGACATGTATGGTAGAATCGGTCGAAAAGGGTTACAGATTGTCACTAGGCCCATTGTTGAAATTTATCTCGGTCGATAATACATTCATGAATATCATTATTGATACTAATAAAATGGGTTCGGTAATTCTGGTTCAGGGCGAATATGAATTAAAGTCGGATAGTATCTATGTGGAGAACATTACAAAATCTGTTTACTCAGTTTTCCCCGCAGGTGTTGAAAACGAAATCAGTGTTGAACGCTTGCATGATAACTTAATTAAGTTGACATTTAAAATCCCGGGAAGAGAAGAACCGGGAGTAGAATATTGGTATCGGATTCCGTCACCGGATATAAAGATTATGGCTGATTAATAAGTTATATCAGATTCTGTGTGTTGTGACAATTAGGATTTTGTTGTTATAACATACTGAATCTGATACACCATAGGTTGTCTCTTACCATTTAACCATATTCATCGGATGATCTTGGAGGCAAGCCATATATTTTTCCAAAATTGTCACCGGCTGATAAGATAGTTTGGCTTTGCGTAAACCTTCGATGCCCAAATCTTCTTCTCTGTTTATATAGATATATTGTTCGGGAATTCGGTTGGCAAATTCATAATTAATCATGGCATACGCTCCTTCAATGTTGGTGTCCGCTTTCTCTACATGTACACCGAACGTCTCATGATTGATAGGCATACCGAAAGTAAATGCAACGATTTTGCTATTGACATGAAGAATGCCTCCGGTCAGCCCAAGGGCTTCAAAATTATGGAGTGCATAAATAAGAGCTCGGCGTTCATTACCTGTTCCTTCCTGCTGATCGCAGTTATTCACTTTACACCATTCCGCTTCTAGATCCAAGCATTCCTGAATACGATCGGGAGTAATCGGTGTGTATTCATAATCCGGATATGTATTGCGGAAACGGTTGATGTGATTTCTTTTTGACTGGAATTTCTTTCCTTTTAATGTAGAAAGATCACTTTTCAAATAAATATAATCAGCATAATCACGATCTTCCGTGAAAACAAACTGGCTGGGAAGAGTTGTTTCAAGATCTACACGCATATTACTGCAAACTCCTAACATACAGAAAGACTGCTTCTCTTTATCTGCATCTTCTATCAGTTTGCGTAATATAGCTTTTAAATCACCGGTTCCAATTGGCATCATATAGGCAAGTTGCTCTCCCGCCCAGAATTTGAACACCAGGAAATTGTCGACTACTGCAAATTTAGTATCGTATAAAAATCTCCAACTGCAAAGGTTGGAAAAAGAAAGATCGCAGTTACGGCGATCACTTTTCATTGTGAATGAGGTAATCGTGTCTTTATCTGCTAATGTGATATCTTTAAATGAAATCATGTGATTGTTTTTTGCGTTTAACTCTTATATAACGAAAAATTGTGGATTTTTGTTTTTACAAAACACCCAATAATCGAAGGATAGTAGGTGTCAGTAATGCTGTGAATATTCCATTCAAGGTTAGGCCCAAGCTGGCATACGCTCCATATTTACTACTGATATCCATTGCAGTGGAGGTTCCGACCGCGTGTGCGGCCGTTCCCATTGAGAGACCTTGTGCTATCGGGCTACCTACATGCATGATTTTCATCGTTTTAAAACCGCAAATAGCGCCTAGTAAGCCTACTGCAACCACGACAGCCGCAGTGAGTGACGGAATACCTCCGATAGCTTTGGTTACTTCCATGGCAATCGGCGTAGTGACGGATTTTGGAGCCAGTGAAAGAATAACCTCCTGCGAAGCTCCCATGAGTTTGGCTATCAGCACTACTGAAATAACTCCGACAATACATCCTGCCAGTTGGGACAGAAGAATCGGTAAAAGTTGTTTCTTTATCATTTCCAACTGAAGATATAAGGGCACACCTAAAGCTACAACTGCCGGACGTAACCAAAATTCGATAAGATGTCCGCCTTTGTTGTAAGTCTCATAAGAGATATGTGTCATTTTAAGAAAAATAATAAGCACTGCGATTGTAAGTAATATCGGGTTTAGCAATACCAGTCCTGTTTTCTTCTGGAGTAGTTTGGCGAAGAAGAAAATCCCGAAAGTGACAGCTAACAGGAAAAAGTCATTTTCTAAAAAGCTCATTTGTCTTTATTCATTAAGTTGATTTTATCTTTTAAACGAAGTCTGTCCGATAGATGGAGATCCGGTAAATGAAGTTTACGCGCCAGTTTTATTTGGCGCGCCAGCCTGAACTTACGAACAATCTGGTGTACCCAACCCGTAACGACTAGCACAAGGGCGGTACTGACAATTGTTGCTATCACTATCGGCCAGAATTCGGCAGCAATTACATCAAAATATAGCATAAGCGCCACTCCGGGCGGAACGAAAAAGAAACCTAAGTTAGCTACCAGAAAGTCGGATAAGCCCTGCACCCAGTGTAGTTTAATCCAACCTAATTTCAAAAAAAGGGTGAGCAGCAGCATGCCTATGATGCTGGAGGGAAGTTTGATGCCTGTAAGATAAACTATTAATTCACCCAAAGCCAAACAGCCAAATAAAATGGCGCACTGACGTATCATACTAATTACCTATTGATTTGTTTGAAAACGCTGCAAAGGTAGAAAAAATAGAAGTACAGTGTTAAATATTATAATATTTTAGACTTGGGTTCGAAAAATGGGCGGATTTGTAATGTGTATATTACAAAATTGAGTACTTTTGCACCGCAAATTATAAATTGTAACCAGGTTTTATAACATTATTCAATATTTCTATGCTCAATTTAATCAACCAAATCGTGGCGCGTGCGAAAGCAAACCGCCAGCGTATTGTTCTTCCTGAAGGAACTGAAGAACGCACATTAAAAGCTGCCAATCAGATTTTGACAGATGAAGTTGCTGACCTTATTCTACTGGGTAAACCGGCAGAAATCATCGAACTTGCTGTAAAATGGGGATTGGGCAACATTGGTAAAGCTACTATTATTGATCCTGAGACTTCTCCGAAACACGAAGAATATGCACAATTGCTGTGTGAACTTCGTAAAAAGAAAGGAATGACTATTGAAGAAGCTCGTAAGTTGACGAATGATCCTTTGTTCTATGGTTGTTTAATGATTAAGAGCGGTGATGCTGATGGCCAGTTGGCTGGTGCACGCAACACTACTGGTAATGTATTGCGTCCTGCTTTGCAGATTATCAAGACAGCGCCCGGAATCACTTGTGTATCAGGTGCAATGTTGTTGCTAACTCACGCTCCTGAATATGGAAAGAATGGAATTTTGGTAATGGGCGATGTTGCTGTTACTCCGGTACCGGATGCTAACCAGTTAGCTCAGATTGCTGTGTGCACAGCTCAAACAGCTAAAGCTGTGGCAGGTATCGAAAATCCGAAAGTTGCCCTGTTGAGCTTCTCTACGAAGGGTTCTGCAAAACATGAAGTGGTAGACAAAGTCGTGGAAGCTACGAAGATCGCTAAAGAAATGGCTCCGACTCTCGACTTGGATGGTGAAATGCAGGCAGATGCTGCTCTTGTTCCTGAAGTGGGTGCAAGTAAGGCTCCGGGTTCAGACGTAGCCGGACAGGCAAACGTTCTGATTGTTCCGAGCTTGGAAGTAGGAAATATTTCTTATAAACTGGTACAACGTTTGGGACATGCTGACGCTATCGGCCCGATTCTCCAGGGAATTGCTTGCCCGGTGAACGACCTGTCACGCGGTTGCTCTATCGAAGACGTTTACCGTATGATTGCTATCACTGCTAATCAAGCTATTGCAGCAAAAGCTAACAAATAAATAACGGATATTAAATAATAAAACGATATGAAGATTTTAGTATTGAACTGTGGTAGTTCATCTATTAAATACAAATTGTTCGACATGACCACCAAAGAGGTAATTGCTCAAGGTGGTATTGAAAAAATCGGTCTGAAGGGTTCATTCCTGAAATTGACTTTGCCGAATGGTGAAAAGAAAATCCTGGAAAAAGATATTCCGGAGCATACAGTGGGTGTGGAGTTTATCCTGAATACATTGATTAGCCCTGAATATGGAGCTATCAAGTCATTGGATGAAATCAATGCCGTAGGTCATCGTATGGTACACGGGGGAGAACGTTTCAGCGAATCTGTATTGCTGAATAAAGAGGTATTGGAAGCATTTACTGCTTGTAACGACTTGGCTCCACTTCACAATCCTGCCAACTTGAAAGGAGTAAACGCAGTTTCCGCTATTCTTCCTAATATTCCGCAGGTAGGCGTATTTGACACAGCTTTCCACCAGACTATGCCGGATTATGCTTACATGTATGCTATCCCTTACGAATTGTACGAGAAATATGGTGTACGTCGTTATGGCTTCCACGGAACTTCTCACCGTTATGTATCAAAACGTGTGTGTGAATTTCTGGGTGTGAATCCGGAAGGAAAGAAAATTATCACTTGCCACATCGGTAATGGCGGCTCTATTGCTGCTATCAAAGACGGTAAATGTATTGATACTACAATGGGACTGACTCCATTGGAAGGTTTGATGATGGGAACTCGTAGTGGTGATATTGACGCCGGTGCAGTGACATTTATCATGGAAAAGGAAGGCTTGAATACAACAGGAGTTTCTAATTTGCTGAATAAGAAGAGCGGTGTATTGGGTATTTCCGGAGTATCAAGCGATATGCGTGAATTATTGGCTGCTTGTGCTGCCGGTAATGAAAAAGCAATTCTGGCTGAGAAGATGTACTATTATCGTATCAAGAAATACATTGGTGCTTATGCTGCTGCATTAGGTGGTGTGGATATCATCTTGTTTACAGGTGGTGTAGGTGAGAACCAGATGGAATGTCGTCGTGAAGTTTGTAAAGACATGGAATTCATGGGTATCGAACTTGATAATGACGTGAATGCTAAGGTTCGCGGTGAGGAAGCAGTCATTTCTACTCCTGCTTCTAAGGTAAAAGTGGTAGTGATTCCGACAGATGAAGAATTGCTGATTGCTTCGGATACAATGGATATTCTGAATAAGTAATAAACATACTTTTGTATATATGATAAGGCGGCTCTATAAAAGTGTCGCCTTTTTTAATGAATAGAAATTTATCATTCCTGTATCAGTCTCATTTTTTTTCCTTTACTTTGCATATCAAACAGTTATATCCAGTATTTTACTATGCGTTACTCTGTCATAATCCCCGTTTACAATCGTCCCGATGAAGTGGATGAACTATTACAAAGTCTCACGGCACAGTACTTTAAAGATTTTGAAGTTGTTGTAGTGGAAGACGGTTCTTCCATTCCCTGCAAAGAAATAACAGACCGCTATATTGACCGGTTGAATATCAAATATTTCTCTAAGCCAAATTCAGGACCGGGGCAAACACGTAACTACGGAGCGGAACGCAGCGAGGGTGAATACCTTATTATACTGGATTCTGATGTGATTCTCCCCGAGAGATATTTCGATGCCATCGAGGCGGAACTTCTCGCTTCTCCTGCCGATGCTTTTGGAGGTCCCGACCGCGCACACGATTCCTTTACGGATATCCAGAAAGCGATTAATTATTCCATGACTTCTTTTTTCACAACGGGAGGTATTCGTGGCGGAAAAAAGAAAATGGATAAATTCTATCCCCGTAGTTTCAATATGGGGGTACGTCGGACGGTGTATGAAACCTTGGGAGGATTCTCAAAGATGCGTTTCGGCGAGGATATTGATTTCAGCATCCGTATTTTTAAAGGTGGTTATACCTGTCGCCTTTTTCCGGATGCCTGGGTATATCACAAGCGCCGGACAGACTTGAAGAAATTCTTCAAACAAGTGCACAACTCCGGTATTGCCCGTATCAATCTTTACAAGAAGTACCCTGATTCGTTGAAACTGGTGCATCTGCTCCCGGCGGTCTTTACATTAGGAGTAGCTGTTTTATTATTGGGGACACCGTTTTGTCTGTTTAGTTTCACGCCTATTCTTCTTTATGCACTGTTGGTCTGTATAGACTCGACGATTCAAAATAAGAGTTTAAGTATCGGAATATATTCCATTGCTGCCGCATTTATTCAGCTTATAGGCTATGGTACAGGTTTCTGGCGTGCATGGTGGCAACGTTGCATCAGAGGAAAAGATGAGTTTGAAGCATTTCAAAAGAACTTTTATAAGTAAACTCGTATGATTCTGAATTGTGTCTTCACGGTTATGAACTAGGATACTTATATGACTATAAATTAATACGGCAAAACCAATAGTTTCATGCATTGGAACCTTTGGTTTCGCCGTAGAGAAACTATAGTTTCACCGGTGGGAAACTTTAGTTTCATCATGGAGAAACTTTAGTTTCAGACGCTTGAAACTAAAGTTCCCAAGGCTTGAAACTTTCAGTTTCCTATAGGGAAATACCACCGGTATTTTATTTTCTTTTCTATATCCCCTACCATTAAATAAAATAAGTCTACCTTTACACTTTCAAAACATAGAAAATGGAAAACAAACACAAGTTATCTATCAACCAATGGGCACCGGAGGATCGTCCGCGGGAGAAAATGATAGAGAAGGGAGCAGCCGCATTGAGTGACGCCGAACTACTCGCTATATTAATAGGCTCCGGGAATACGGAAGAAAGCGCTGTCGAACTGATGCGACGCCTGCTTTTGTCCTGTGATAATAACCTGAATGCTTTGGCGAAGTGGGAAGTGTGCGACTATTCCCGTTTTAAAGGAATGGGACCGGCAAAGAGCATTACGGTTATGGCCGCCCTTGAATTAGGCAAGCGGCGGAAATTGCAAAACATCAGAGAGAGACTTCGGATCACCTGCTCAAAAGATATCTACGAGATTTTTCAACCACTAATGTGCGACCTGGCGCAAGAAGAGTTCTGGGTACTGTTGTTGAATCAGGCAACGAAACTGATTGATAAGATACGTATCAGTTCCGGCGGTATAGACGGTACTTATGCCGATGTGCGTTCCATTCTTCGGGAAGCATTGATGCAAAGGGCTACACAAATAGCTGTGGTGCACAATCACCCTTCCGGAAATATTCAGCCTAGCCAGCCTGACAGGACATTGACGGAACATATCCGTAAAGCGGCGGATACGATGAATATTCGCCTGATAGACCATGTCATAGTCTGTGAGGACGGCTTTTACAGCTTTGCAGATGAAGGGCTGCTCTGAAACGATTGATGAATATTTCCCGCAACAATTTAGTCTCTCGGTATGTTTTTTAGTTAGGTACGCATTCCGTGTCTAATTTTTTATCTCTATCTTTGCAATACATAAATAAGAACGTATGGAAAAGTTTGAAATAGAAGAAAAGATTGTAGCCATGCTAAAAACTGTGTACGATCCGGAAATCCCGGTGAATGTATACGATCTTGGGCTGATCTATAAGATAGATGTCTCTGATAATGGGGAAGTGGTGCTGGATATGACACTGACAGCACCGAACTGTCCGGCCGCTGATTTTATCATGGAAGATATTCGCCAGAAGATAGAATCTGTGGAAGGAGTGAACTCGGCTACCATTAATCTGGTGTTTGAACCGGAATGGGATAAGGATATGATGAGTGAAGAGGCTAAACTGGAACTGGGTTTTTTATGAAGAATGTCTATTTCCTTTCCGATGCACATCTTGGTTCCCGTGCTATTGAACATGGGCGTACACAGGAACGGCGTTTGGTGAATTTTCTTGATAGTATAAAGCACAAGGCAGCTGCCGTTTATCTGCTGGGAGATATGTTCGACTTCTGGTATGAATTCCGGTTGGTCGTACCTAAGGGTTACACCCGTTTCCTGGGGAAAATTTCCGAGCTGACGGATATGGGAGTAGAAGTACATTTCTTTACCGGTAACCATGATATTTGGTGCGGAGATTATCTTACCAAAGAGTGTGGTGTCATTATGCACCGTGAACCATTGACTACTGAGATCTATGGAAAAGAGTTCTATCTTGCTCATGGTGACGGACTTGGTGACCCGGATAAAAAGTTCAAATTACTTCGTTCCATGTTTCACAGCAAAACATTGCAGACCCTATTTTCCGCCATTCATCCTCGTTGGAGTGTGGAATTGGGATTGACATGGGCAAAACACAGCCGACAGAAACGGGCTGACGGAAAGGAACCGGATTATATGGGAGAAAACCAGGAACATCTGGTACTATATACGAAGGAGTATCTGAAAAGTCATCCTAATATCAACTTCTTTATTTATGGTCATCGTCACATTGAACTGGATCTGATGTTGAGTACCACTTCACGCGTGTTGATTCTTGGGGACTGGATTAATTATTTTTCATATGCAGTATTCGACGGCGAAAACCTTTTCCTTGAAGATTATATAGAAGGAGAGACACAAGCTTAGAAATAAATAATAAGTATTAAGCATTAATTCTATGCAGTTATAGCGCAAACTAATACTTAATACTTATTATTTAATATCTTATTTGTACCCTGCCGCTTTAGCAATTCTTTTGGGAATCTCCGTATTGTCTATTTTTTCACTGAACAAGTGAGAACCTGCCCCGATAGCGAATACAGGAACAAAACCTGCTGAATGGCCGCCGCTTACCCAGCCTACCATAGAGATTTCGTCCATTACTTCTTTGGCACATGCAGCCATTGGTTCACTTTTGGAATACATACTTTCAGCAAATACTACTTTGTTTTTGATGAATGACTTCTCAAATTCGTCGCGTAACTTCTTTTCTTGCTCCCAAGAAATAGGGAATTGTTTCCAAAAGCCCATTTCTTCACCAAGGAATGTTTTCATATCTTCCCAAGTCACTTTGTTTCCTTTGGATTTTCTTAGTTCGCTGATACGTTTGGAAAGGCCGTCAGCAGAATGTTTCTGATGTTGAAGTGCTTTCAGGTTCAATGCATATTTGCCTGTACCTAATACGATACCACCGGTTTCGTGATCGGCTGTTACTACGATAAGAGTTTCTTTCGGGTGTTTCTTGTAGAATTCATACGCTACTTTGATAGCATTATCCATGTCTTTTACTTCATTGAATACGGTAGCTGCGTCATTTGCATGGCAAGCCCAGTCGATTTTTCCGCCTTCTACCATTAAGAAAAAGCCTTTATTTTTACCTTTAGTCAGAAAGTCAATAGCACTTTCGGTGATTTGGGCAAGAGTCAGATCATTGTCTTTACGGTCGATAGCATAAGGCAAACAGGAAGGATTTGCTCCTTCTTCCTGTATCAATATCATCTTTTCGGCATTCTGGGATTTTGCTTTGTAATCATTGTAACCGCGTGCTACGGTGTAACCGGCTTCTTCGAAAATAGGGAAGATGCTCGGAGCCTTTTTGTTGTCGAACGTAGTGGTTGGCTTTAGAAAACCACCGCCTGCGTAGAAATCGAAATTAGCTTTTGGCAGGTCTAGAGCGATTTCGTAATACATATTACGATCCGGTTGATGAGCATAAAATGCAGCAGGAGTGGCATGGTCTACACTGACCGAAGTGGTGACACCTACTTTCTTACCGGCTTTCTTAGCCTTCTCGGCTACTGTTTGTATGGCATTTTTCTCTTCATTCACGGAAATTGCATGGTTGTAGGTTTTCTTTCCGGTGGCGAGTGCTGTACCTGCGGCGGCAGAGTCGGTAACAGAATTTGTAGCGGAAAAAGTAGTGGCCATAGTAGCTACCGGAAATTGTGTAAACAGTAGTGGCTCAACACCGATACGCCCGTTTTGCAATTCGGCTTGGAACATCTCTGTGCCATTGACCTGGTTGACTCCCATTCCATCTCCGATGAAATAGAATACGTACTTTGCCTGACCGTTTGCAACGACGGAGATGAGGACAAAGAATAACGTGTAGATTAACTTTTTCATTCTTTTATATTTTTGTATAGAGTTAGTGTGGCACAAAGTTAATAAAAAACGGTGGAGATGCCGTAGCAAATCCACCGTTTCTTTATGTCATTTATATAACAATTATGCTTTCACACGTCCTACGTAGGAACCGTCGCGTGTATCAATTTCAATTGTTTCGCCTTCGTTGATGAATAACGGAACGCGTACTGTTGCACCAGATTCTACCGTTGCCGGTTTCAGTGTGTTGGTAGCTGTATCACCTTTCAGGCCCGGTTCTGTATATGTGATTTTCATCTGAACTTTGATAGGCATGTCTGCATAGAGTACAGTTTCTGTAGAAGCATCGGAGACAACGTCCAAAGTCATGCCTTCGAGCAAGAAGTCAACGCCGTTAATCAAATCGTGAGCGATAGGATGTTGGTCGAAAGTTTCCTGATTCATGAAGATATAATCATCTCCTTCTTTATACAAAAACTGATATGGACGACGTTCTACACGTACATCTTCCAGCTTTTCGCCGATGTTGAAACGACGTTCAAGAACGTATCCGCTAACTACATCTTTGAGTTTTGTACGCATGAAAGTATTACCTTTACCAGGTTTTACATGTAGGAATTCGATACAGAAATAGAGCTTTCCGTCCATACGGATACAAGTTCCGTTTTTGATGTCTTGAGCATTAATCATACTGCTATTCTTCTTATTATATTATTGTTATTTAATTGTTTTCGTAGGAATTCGGATGCAAAAGTAATCTAAATCGGTAAAAAACACAAAAACTTTTGAGCAAAAATGAGTTATCTCTTGGTTAATTTAAAAAAAGTGCCTATTTTTGCAGCCCGATTACGTAGAATAATAACATAAAAAACAAGATACAGTAATGAAAAGAACATTTCAACCCTCTAACAGAAAGAGAAAAAACAAACACGGTTTCCGTGAGAGAATGGCATCGGCTAATGGTCGTAGAGTATTAGCTGCTCGCCGTGCAAAAGGCAGAAAGAAACTGACTGTTTCTGATGAGTACAATGGACAGAAGTGGTAATCACTAGTCATCAGAAGAAACAAAAAGGCGAAGAATAACTCTTCGCCTTTTTGTTTCTTCTGATTTTTAATTTGCTAATAGAATGTTAAAACATTCAGCTGTTTATTCTTGTTTGTTGCTTTTTTGCTTTTCTTTGTGATATGAATCAGTATTTGTAGACAAGCTGTGTATAATATGGGAATATATTCGGGAAATGAACCCCCCGGATGAAAATAATAAGGTTGTTGAAATCTATAGGAGTGGGGATTATAGTTGCAACAATTCCGGCAATGATAAGTGTCCTAACATCATGAGGTAGGACATTTTTCATTGCCTACTATTCAAAAATTCAACTATTTTGTCGTATCTTTGGCGCATATTAACAGCAAAGCGTATGACTATTAAAGAATTCTTTTCTTTTAAAACAAATAAATTTTTCTGGCTGAATATTGTTGCCATGATTGTGGTAGTGGTAGTAATGATATTCGGTGTGCTGAAATGGATGGATGTGTACACCCATCATGGAGAAACTGTGGTTGTGCCTGATGTGAAAGGTATGACTACGGAAGAGGCTGCAAAGATGTTCCGCAATCGTGGATTGGTGGCGGTGATCTCGGATACTAAGTATGTTAAGGATAAAGCGGCAGGAATTATTCTTGAACTGAAGCCGGGGGCCGGTGAGAAAGTTAAAGAAGGACGTACGGTCTATCTGACGGTTAATACCTTGGATGTGCCGTTGCGTGTGATTCCGGATGTTGCTGATAACAGTTCGCTTCGCCAAGCACAGGCTAAGTTGCTGAGTGCCGGGTTTAAATTGAACGAAGTACAGTTGGTCAATGGAGAGAAAGACTGGGTGTATGGTGTGAAATATCAGGGACGCCAATTAACGGCAGGGGAGAAAATCCCTATGGGAGCCTCCTTGACATTAATGGTAGGAGATGGAGCCGGTGATACAGTGGAAGAAGATTCTATTGATATCGATCTAGACACGGAAGAGCCGGTGGCGTCAGAATCATCATCCACACAAGATGATAGTTGGTTTTAATTGATAAACAACAGAAACAGACTCGCATGATAGAGGAAGAACTTCCTGATGAATTGGAAAATGACTTGGATGATATAGAACCTGTCGGTGACGAATCGCAACTCTACGAACACTTCCGTGTAGTGGTAGATAAGGGGCAGGCGATGGTCAGAGTCGACAAATATCTATTCGAACGTATTGTCAACGCTTCGCGTAACCGCATTCAGAAGGCTGCCGAAGACGGATTCGTTATGGCTAACGGCAAGCCGGTGAAGAGTAGCTATAAGGTGAAGCCGTTGGATGTCATTACTGTGGTAATGGATCGTCCGCGTTATGAAAATGAAATTATTCCTGAAGATATTCCTCTTAATATCGTATATGAAGATAAGTATGTAATGGTTGTGAATAAGCCTGCAGGGCTGGTAGTACATCCGGGACACGGAAACTATCACGGCACTTTGGTGAATGCACTGGCCTGGCACATGAAAGATGTGCCTGATTATGATGCTAATGACCCTCATGTCGGGCTTGTTCATCGGATTGATAAAGATACTTCCGGGTTGCTGGTGATTGCCAAAACACCGGATGCTAAAACAAATCTGGGATTGCAGTTCTTTAATAAGACAACCAAACGCAAGTACCGTGCTTTGGTGTGGGGAACTGTGGAACAGGATGAAGGAACGATTGTCGGTAACATTGCCCGTAATCCGAAGGACCGGATGCAAATGGCGGTGATGTCCGACCCGACAGTAGGAAAACATGCCGTAACTCATTATCGGGTATTGGAACGGTTGGGATATGTCACTTTGGTGGAGTGCATACTTGAAACCGGACGTACTCATCAGATTCGTGTTCACATGAAACATATCGGGCACGTACTGTTTAACGACGAGCGTTATGGTGGTCATGAGATATTGAAAGGTACTCATTTTAGTAAGTACAAACAGTTTGTAAATAATTGCTTTGACACTTGTCCCCGACAGGCTTTGCATGCTATGACGTTGGGCTTTGTGCATCCCGTCACTGGTGAGGAGATGTATTTTACTTCCGAACTTCCGGATGACATGGCCCGGCTTATCGAGAAGTGGAGAGGCTATATAAGTAACAGAGAATTAGAATGAAACGCAACATTGCTATCGTAGCAGGAGGGGATACCTCTGAAATCGTAGTTTCCCTGCGTAGTGCACAGGGTATTTACTCCTTTATTGACAAGGAAAAGTATAATTTGTACATCGTAGAGATGGAGGGCCGTCGCTGGGAGGTACAATTACCGGACGGAAATAAAGTACCGGTAGACAGAAATGACTTTAGTTTTATGAACGGAACGGAAAAGGTTGTGTTCGATTTTGCTTATATCACCATTCACGGTACGCCGGGTGAGGATGGACGTTTGCAAGGTTATTTCGATATGATGCGTATTCCGTATTCTTGTTGTGGAGTGTTGGCTGCTGCCATTACCTATGATAAGTTCGCTTGCAATCAATATCTGAAAGCCTTTGGAGTGCGTATTGCCGAATCATTGTTATTGCGTCAGGGACAATCGGTGTCCGACGAGGATGTCTTGGAAAAGATTGGTTTGCCTTGCTTTATCAAACCAAGTCTGGGTGGCTCCAGTTTTGGAGTTACGAAGGTGAAGACGAAAGAACAAATCCAACCGGCTATTGTTAAAGCTTTCGGTGAGGCGGAAGAAGTGCTTGTGGAAGCTTTTATGGAAGGTACGGAATTGACTTGCGGTTGTTATAAAACCAAGGAAAAGTCAGTAGTTTTTCCGCCTACGGAAGTAGTGACTCATAATGAGTTTTTCGATTATGATGCTAAATATAATGGGCAGGTAGACGAGATAACTCCTGCACGCATTTCGGACGAATTGACCGACCGGGTGCAGATGTTGACTTCGGCTATCTATGATATATTGGGGTGTTCCGGCATTATCCGTGTGGATTATATTGTTACAGCCGGTGAAAAGATTAATCTTCTTGAAGTGAATACCACTCCGGGAATGACTGCGACAAGTTTTATTCCCCAGCAAGTACGTGCTGCCGGTCTGGAGATAAAGGATGTGATGACTGATATTATCGAAAATAAATTTTAATTACCGTTATGGATCTGACAGAGTTTAATGAGATTCGTCCTTATAATGATGAGGAGCTTCCTCAAATCTTTGAGGAACTGATTGCCGATCCGGCTTTTCGGAAAGCTGCTACCGGAGCTATACCGAACGTTCCATTTGAACTTCTGGCGCAGAAAATGCGTACGTGTAAGACGAAACTTGATTTCCAGAAAGCATTCTGTTATGGTATTTTGTGGAAGATAGCGGAAGAACATACAAATGGACTGACATTAGATCACAATGCTTTGCCGAATAAGAAGAAAGCCTATACATATATTTCAAATCACAGGGATATTATCTTGGATTCAGGCTTCCTTTCTATTCTGTTGGTCGATCAGGGAATGGATACGGTAGAGATTGCTATTGGTGATAACTTACTTATTTATCCTTGGATAAAGAAGCTGGTGCGTGTCAACAAGTCTTTTATTGTTCAGCGGGCACTTACGATGCGCCAGATGTTGGAGGCTTCGACGCGGATGTCCCGATATATGCATTATACCATTGCAGAGAAAAATCAATCTATTTGGATTGCACAGCGTGAAGGACGGGCGAAGGATTCTAATGACCGCACGCAAGATAGTGTCCTGAAAATGCTGGCAATGGGAGGTGAAGGAGATTTGATAGATCGCTTGAAGGAAATGAATATTGCTCCGCTTGCCATTTCATACGAATATGATCCTTGCGACTTCCTGAAAGCACGTGAATTTCAGTTGAAAAGGGATATAGAAGGATATAAAAAAACAACACAAGACGACTTGATTAATATGCAAACCGGGCTTTTCGGATATAAAGGTAAGGTGCATTTTCAAGTTGCTTCTTGCATAAATGATGAACTGGAACAAATAGACCGCTCGTTACCGAAACCGGAATTGTTTGCTGCTATTTCTGCTTGTATTGATCAGAGAATTTATCGTAATTACCGGATGTATCCGGGAAATTACGTTGCTTATGACTGGTTGAATGGGACGACAGAGTTTACCGGGATTTATTCGCAGGAGGAGAAACAGCAGTTTGTAGGCTATATTGAGCAACAATTGGGTAAAATAGAGATTCCTAATAAGGATGAAGCTTTTCTGCGTGAGAAGTTGTTATTAATGTATGCCAATCCATTAATAAACCATTTAGCTGCGTGTCGATGAGAATAAGAAAGTTACATATAGTCTGGTTTTGGGGATTACTTTTGCTGATGTCCGCTTGTGGGGAGGATGATTATTATTATCCGTCGGTTAAATTGGAATTTGTAACAGTGAAGGCTGGAACGGATGGTAGTATACAGACGTTGATACCTGATAATGGGGAAGCGTTGACTGTATCTAAAGATCGTACGGGTTCTGCTATTTCGCCAAATACTTCCAGGCGTGTAATGAGTAATTATGAAACGCTTTCGAACGGGCACACGGCTACAGCTGTGATTTATTCTTTGCAATCTCTTGTTACGCCGACACCTAAACCGGCAGATGATCCAACTTATAAAGACGGGTTAAAGCATGATCCGGTAGATGTTGTCAGTATCTGGTTGGGAAGAGGTTATCTGAATATGATTCTGAATCTCAAGGTTAATGGTGGTAAACAGCATGTTTTCGGCATAGTGGAAGATTTGTCCGAATTTGAAACAAATGGTACTGTAAATATGTTATTGTACCATGATGCGAATGGTGATGAGGAGTACTACAATCGTCGTGCTTATCTCTCTGTTCCTTTGGATAAATATGCGGATGCAGAGAATCCCGGTCAAAAGATAACGATTAAGTTCAAATATTATACGTATGATAAGGACGGCACTGCAATAGAATCTGGTAAGTACTGTAACCCCGGATTTGAATATGTTCCGGATAAGAATTGAATAATAGAGTATGATGTTTAAAATGAATCAACTAGCTGTGGGATTATTTTTATTTCTCTCTTCTCTTTTCTCTTGTCAGCAGAAAGGAGATTTCAAGTCTATGAACGTGGATGATTTTGATAACCTCATTCAGAATGAGGATATACAGCGTTTGGATGTCCGTACTTTGGCAGAGTATTCGGAAGGACATATTGCAAAGACAATCAATATCAATGTAATGGATGATTCTTTTGCTTCAATGGCAGACTCGCTGTTGCAAAAAGATAAACCGGTAGCTGTGTATTGCCGTAGCGGCAAGCGGAGCAAAAAGGCTGCGAATATTCTGAGTGAGAAAGGGTATAAGGTCTTTGAACTTGATAAGGGATTCAATTCTTGGCAGGAGGCAGGCAAGGAGATTGAGTATTAGTCGATGTGGTGAAAAATATAGGTTTTAGACATGGATTAATTGGTTTGACGGTGTGGCGGTGATATTAATAGAGAATTGTCTATTCGTTTAGTCCATGTCTAAAAATAAAAAGTTGATCACTCTTTCTCAGCTTTAAGCTCTATTCCTATTACAAAATAATGGGGTATGTCTTTAAGGATTTCTGCTTTCATTTCCGGATCAATTTCTCTTTCTCCACAAAATCGGATGATGTCATGTTGCTTGTCCAGCCAAGCGGAACCATATAAAATTAAAGGAATTTTCAAATGGTCTGTGTCTTGTATAGGCTGAAATTTAAATAGGCGTGGGTAATAAATATAAGAGTGGTATTTTTCTATTGCCTGTAATTTTAATGGTGCACCACCTTTCATCGTTCCCGGTACATTAATAGTGCAAACTGAAGTCGAATCATTGGACTTTCTAAGATATATTGACATCTCTTTGATATTCTCCCATTCGTTCTTGCCTTCCGGAATATGTTTTATTTCCCGGAAAGCTTGACGATGTTCTTCTGGTACTGCATTTAAAGACTGAATGTTTTTCCCGAGTCTGATATTATGCACTTGTTTGGGGGATTTTCCATTCTCATACTCATCCATGTAGACAGTGACCGTATATACTTTGTTCAGAAACTCTTTTAATTCAAAACGGAACATGTGAATGTCCATAGCTTCCAGTACATTATAGATATCTTCTAATTGTGGTTCTGACTGTATTACTTGAGGCTTTTTTTCTTGGGCATTTGCTATGCCTGCAACAACGCACAGGCATAGCAATATGATTATTAGTTTACTTTTGAACATGATGTTATAGACTTTCAAGTAATTTCTTTAAGACGACTGTCGCTGAGATCTCACGGTTAGCAGCTTCCGGGATAACGATAGATTGCGGACTTTCGATAACGTCATCCGTCACAATCATGTTTCTGCGTACAGGAAGACAGTGCATGAAGAAAGCGTTATTAGTCACTTCCATTTGTCGGTCGCTGACAGTCCATTCTCGGTCTTTACTCAATATCTGTCCGTAATTGTCGCCTGCATAGGCTGCCCAGTTCTTGGCATATATAAAGTCGGCTCCTTCGAAAGCCTTCATTTGGTCGTATTCCACCTTGGCATTTCCTACAAATTGTGGAGCCAGTTCATAGCCTTCGGGATGAGTAATGACGAAATCATAGTCGGTGGCGTTCATCCATTCGGCAAATGAGTTGGGAACAGCCTGTGGTAATGGACGCGGATGCGGAGCCCAAGTCATAACCACTTTCGGACGTACAGTTTTTTTGTATTCTTCGATGGTGATCAAGTCTGCGAAACTTTGCAACGGATGGCGGGTTGCTGCTTCCATAGAGAATACGGGGCGTCCCGAATACTGGATAAATTGATTCAGAATCGTTTCCTGATAATCGAAATCACGATTCTCGAAGCGTGCAAAAGAGCGTACTCCGATTATATCGCAGTAACATCCCATGACGGGGATGGCTTCCAGTAAATGTTCGGGTTTGTCGCCGTCCATGATAACACCGCGTTCTGTTTCCAGTTTCCATGCACCCTGGTTGATGTCCAACACCATTACGTTCATTCCCAGATTTAAAGCGGCCTTCTGTGTGCTGAGGCGTGTACGTAGACTGGAATTGAAGAAGATCATCATTAATGTCTTGTTACGTCCTAATTCTACATACTTGAAGCGGTCTTTTTTGATTTCAAATGCTTCTGCAAGGGCTGATTTTAAATCGCCGATGTCCTGTACACAAGTAAATTTCTTCATGTTTTCTATAATTAATTCGTTATTATACGATTTATCTTTCAACTGTTTGCTATTCACAGTTTATAGTTCACTATTACATACATATTACCATCTTGTCTGTCCATTTCCTTCAATGACCCATTTATATGAGGTCATTTCTTCCAATCCCATGGGACCACGTGCATGCAATTTCTGGGTACTGATACCTATTTCTGCTCCCAAACCGAATTGGGCTCCATCGGTGAAGGCCGTAGAGACATTAGTATATATACAAGCAGCATCTACTATTTTAGTAAACAACGCTGCACGTTCCTTGTTCTCTGTGACGATGCATTCGCTGTGTCTGGAACTGTTTTCTTGGATATGCCTCAAAGCATCTTCAAAACTCTTCACTGTTTTAACCGCCATTTTATAGTCCAAGAACTCTGTGCCGAAACTTTCTTTCGTTGCAGGTTGCAGAAGTTCGGCAGGATAATGGCCGTCTAATGCCTGATAGGCTCGCGGATCGGCATATATAATCACATTGCTGTCTTTTAACTTTTCGCAAAGCAAAGGAAGCTTATCCAGTCTTTTTTCATGTACGATAGTACAGTCCAATGCATTACATACACTGACTCTGCGTGTTTTGGCATTATAAATAATATCTGCCCCTTTACTTACATCTCCAAACTCATCAAAGTAAGTATGGCAAATACCGGCCCCTGTTTCAATGACCGGGATTTTTGCATTGTTGCGTACAAAATTGATAAGGTTACTACTTCCTCTGGGGATAACCAGATCGATATAACCTACTGCATTTAGTAATGCTGTTGTAGCTTCTCTATCGGCTGGGAGTAGCTCGACAATATGTGGATTGATATTGAATTCTTTTAGTACTTCGTGAATAACACAGATAATGGCCCGGTTGGAATAATCGGCGTCGCTTCCTCCTTTCAATACACAGGCATTTCCGCTTTTCAGGCAAAGGGAGAATACATCGAAACTCACATTAGGTCGTGCTTCGTAGATGATTCCTATTGCTCCGAAAGGCACGCTGATTTTGGTCAGTTTCATTCCGTTGGGGCGTATGGTCTCTTTCAACACCCTTCCTAAGGGAGAGGGAAGCGTTGCAACATTACGTGTATCTGTGGCAATGTCTTTCAAACGTTCCTCTGTCAGTTTCAACCGGTCATACTTTGGATCATTCTTATCCATTCGTGCGAGGTCTTTTTCATTTTCTGCCAGAATAAACGGTGTCTCTGCAATAGCTGCATCAGCTACTGCATTTAGTATCTGATTGATTATTGTGTCATCCAGGATTGCCAATTCACGGCTAGCTGCTTGTACGGCAGCGAAGGTTTCGTTTAAGTTAGTAACCATACACTTTTTTTTCTTTCGATTAATTATTCAATGTATAGATAGTCGTAATGTACTACCGCTTTTTTACCATGTTTTCCTATAGCTTCCTTTGCTTGTCTAGCATCACAATTTACTTTCCCTATTCCTACCTGATTTCCCTGAAAATCCATGATACGCACAATATCGTCTTTTTCAAATTCTCCTTCAATACGTGTAATACCGATCGGAAGAATACTGACTGCATTTTCAGAATTTAGTATTTCGGTAGCACACTTATTAATGTGAATTTCACCTTTTGCGAATCCCTCACTGTGGGCAATCCATTTTTTTACGCTGGATACCGGTTCGTTGGAAGGAATGAATCGTGTGCAGAGAGTTTCATCCGGATGTTGAAGCAGGTCGACCAGGATATTATCTCGTTTCCCATTGGCGATAATTACCGTAATCCCTTCATCTGCTACTTTGCGGGCTATATTGGTCTTTGTCAACATCCCCCCTCGGCCGAAACTGGACTTGGAAGCTTGGATATAGTTGGATAGATTTTTTCCATGTTCAATCTCACGAATGACGGAAGAATCCGGATTTGAAGGAGAACCATTATAAATTCCGTTTATATTGCTGAGGATAATCAATGCTTGTACATTCATCATCGAGGCAATGAGTCCGGATAGTTCATCATTATCGGTGAACATCAGTTCACTGACAGAAATCGTATCGTTTTCATTTACAATCGGAATTACTCCATTTGCAAGCATCACTGTCATACAGTTTTTCTGATTGAGATAATGGCGGCGTGTGCCAAAACTTTCTTTTGTAGTCAATACCTGGCCAACAGGAATATTATGTTCGCGGAAAAGCTCATAATAACGATTGATTAACTTTGCCTGTCCTACTGCAGAAAACAATTGACGTTGGTCTACACTGTCGAGTTTTTTTTGTGGGGATACTTCACTACGTCCTGACGCTACCGCTCCTGACGAAATGAGAATAATCTCCACTCCCGATTTATACAATTCTGCTATCTGATCAACAAGCGCTGACATACGAGTAACGTCCAGCGTCCCATCTCGGCGTGTTAATACATTGCTACCGACCTTTACTGCAACCCGTGTAAATACCTGTTTCATTTTTGCTAATTTATTGACGATTTGAAAGTACAAATATAGAACTTTTTATCGATATGTTACCAAAACGGGCTGAAAAGAATTATCTTATCATCCTGATAGAGAAAAAGTAAATAATGAAATATACGAATCTACAAGTAGAACAGATGACTTCCTTCATCATATTTGAAAGTGCACACATCAATATTACTCCCTGTGTCAATTTGGGTACGGGAGGTGAAAAATATACATACGGTCCTCCTAGGCCAATTCACTGAAGAATATCAGAGAAGGCCTGAAGTGTATTAGTCGTTATCTTTTTCAGCTCGACTTCTGATTAGTTCGGTGGCGGATTCGTATTCGTCTTCAGTGACAAGGACAGAGACTGCCGGAGCAATATAGGGTGCCAATGTACCCATAATTCCATCTTTGATAACGCAGCGAATGTCATTGCTTTCTAATAATCCCTTGATGATTTCTGCCTCCCACGGAGAGCCGGAGAATACTTCTATCGACTTGCTGTAATCTTCTTCTTTCATGATCTTATGGTATTAAGGGTTGTTGTTTACAAATATAACAAGAAATGGCAATAAATAGTTATTCTTTTCCAGAATTTTATTCGAGCGTGATTCGTTTTACATTAATCTGTTGGTTTAGGAAAGTCGAGGCTGACTCGATGAACTTATCTTCTGCTTCTGTTGTATAAAACAAACAACTGTTATTTTTAGTACATTTAATATCCATTTCCGGGTGTCTGCATAAATAATCTTTTAAGCTTTCGGCGACATATTCACCTTGTGCGATCACGCGGATATTATCCGGAATATATTGCTGAATTTTCGGAAGTAGCAGAGGGTAATGTGTACAACCCAGAATCACAGTGTCAATCTGTGAGTCTTTTTGCAATAACTGATTTATATATTTCCGGATGAAATAATCTGCTCCTTCATTCTGTGCTTCATTATTTTCTACTAATGGTACCCACATCGGACAGGCAACTCCGTTTACTTGAATATCGGGGTATAGTTTATGAACTTCCAGCGGGTAAGACTCTGATTTGATTGTACCTGCTGTCGCTAATATTCCGATATGTCGGCTTTGTGTTATATTCCCTATGCACTCTACCGTGGGACGGATTACTCCGAGTACACGACGTTCCGGATCTATCTTCGGTAGATTGTTCATCTGTATACTACGCAATGCTTTGGCAGAGGCTGTGTTGCAAGCTAATATAACAAGATGGCAGCCCAATTCAAATAACTTGTTGACTGCTTGTAGAGTGAATTCGTATACGATTTCAAAAGAACGTGTTCCGTAGGGTGTACGGGCATTATCTCCCAGATAAATATAGTCATATTCAGGTAATATCTCTCTTATCTTATTGAGAATAGTCAGTCCGCCGTATCCGGAGTCAAATACTCCGATCGGTCCGGGGGTATAGGGTAACTGTTGTTTCATAACGGATGAGAATTTATATACGCAAATGTACATGAAAAAAAGGGAAAGAGAAAGAAGTCTGTGCTTCTTTTCCCTTTCCCTTTTAGAATTTCTTACTCTTATTGCTTATTTAATACCGAGATTAGCTTTTACCTTGTTAGTCAGGTTGATGCTTAATGTCTCATTAACATAAGGTATTGGAGTTCTTGCAAGGTCGAAGATGTAAATTACTCCTTCAGCGGCACCAACTGCCTTGATAGCGTCATCTAATTTTTTGTAAATAGGAGCCATTGCATCATTTTGTGCCTTTGCCATTTGTTGCTGAGCATCTTGCTGGAACTGTTCTTGTCTTTGCATCATATCCTGCAACTCTTTCTGTCTTCTTTCAGCGATATTAGCCGGAAGAGAATCCTTAGCGATAGCTTGCTGGAATTCCTGATATTTCTTGTTGAATTCTTCTTGGGTTCTTTGAAGTTCAGCAGTAAGTTGTTTTTCTAAATTCTGAATGTCATTTTGAGCCTTTGTGAATTCCGGCATCACAGTGATAATTTCCTGTGCGTTAATATGACCGAATTTTAAGTTCTGTGCAAATACACCCATTGGGAGTGCAAGCAACATTACAAGTGCGATTTTTTTTAGCATAGTTCTATAATTTATTTGAATGATTTTTAGTTATTTCCAGTTGCAAATGTATGAAATTAATTTGAATATCCTAATCTTCTTAATATTTCATCGCTGATATCAATGCGCGGATTTGCAAAAATTATGCCTGCGGCAGAGGCTCTATCGACTACCATGTCGTATCCATGTTGTTGAGATACAGCCTTTACTGCTTCATAAATTTCATCTTGAATCGGAGTAATCAGCTTGTTTCTCATCTTTGCCAATTCACCCTCCGGACCAAAATAAGTACGTTTTAGTTCAGCGGCAGCCTTCTCTTTGGCTACGATTTCATCCTCTTTCTTTGTTTTTTGTGCAGCAGAAAGAGTTGACGATTTCGCTTGGTAGTCCTGAAACATTTTCTGTGCCTCTTTTGCCAAGACTTCTACTTCAGCCTGATATTTCTTCGTAGCTTCTTGCATTTGTTCATTAGCGCTTTGAGCAGCCGGAATATTCTTCATAATATATTCCGTATCGATCAATGCAAATTTCTGTGCGTTAGCTGCCATACTAATGGCAAACAGCAGAGTGATAAATAGAACAGACTTTCTCATGACGTTTAGTTTTTTGGTGATACATTTTAGAATTCTTGTCCTAAGATAAAGTGGAATTGGCTTCCTCCATATTGTTTAGAACCAAATACCTTGTCGAAACCGTAACCCCAGTCAATACCCATCATACCAATCATCGGCAGGAAGATACGCACACCAACTCCGGCAGAACGTTTCAAGTCGAACGGATTGAATTTCTTGATATCATTCCAAGCGTTACCAGCTTCCAAGAAACCTAACACATAAATGTTGGTACTTGTTTCCAGCATTAACGGATATCTTAATTCAATTCCGAGACGTGTGTAAGCATAACCTTCGGAACCGTATGGTGTCAATGAGCTATTTTCATAACCACGCAATGCGATACTTTCTGTTGCGTAGCTTGAGTAACCGGTCATACCATCACCACCGACATCAAATGTACCGAATGGTGATTTCTTGTATTCATTGTAATGACCCAACAAACCGAATTCTGTACGTGTCATCAATACCAGACACTTCGGATGAGCAATAGGGTCCATTAACGGGGTATATGTTTTACCTTTAAATTTCCATTTGTGGTATTCTACCCATTTATGAAGTTTGTTCATATTGTCTTGGGTGATACTACCTGTTTTAGGGTTAGAGTAGTAACCTTTATAATCCTTGCCATCGAAAGCTGAATACGGCGGAGTGAACTGTACTGATAATGAGAAATCCGAACCGGAGCGCGGGAAGATCGGGTTGTCAATAGAGTTACGTGCCAACGTCAATGAAATGCTCAAATCATTACACTTACCGTTAGTTACCGGGAAGTACTGCCAGTCTTTCAGGTTGTAGCGTTGATAAGCCAACTCTGCAGAAAGGGTGAAGTAGTCATCGGGCCATTTAAGACGTTTACCCCAACCAACGGAAAGTCCCCACATTTTGATAGACTTGTCCGGGTCATAGTAGTTCTCGTAGTTATTGTAGTTGCCATAATTGTACATGCCATAACCACCATAACCGCTATACATACTGTTGTAGTAGTTGTTAAAGTAGCTGGAATTGTAGTAACGGCTACTGATATCCGTTTGTACAGAGAAGAAGGCGGATACGGAGAATGAGTTCGGACGTTTACCACCAAACCAAGGATCGAAGAATGAGATACTATACGATTGATAATACTTAGCATTTGTCTGTCCGCTGATAGTCAATGTCTGTCCGTCACCCTGTGGCAGGATACCGCGATAATTTTCCCCCGGATGCAGCAGATTGGCTATGGAGAAGTTGGTGAACTTCAAACTCAGTTTACCAATGATACCAGTCTGTCCCCAACCGGCAGAGAATTCTACCTGGTCATTGGCTTTAGAAGTCAAAGGCAAACCTATGTCAACGGTTCCGTTCATAGGATCCGGTTGGATATCCGGTTGCAGTTTTTCCGGGTCAAAGTGTCCCATTTGCTGAATCTCACGTAAAGAACGCATCAAGTCTTCTTTGCTGAACAATTGTCCCGGACGGATACGAAGCTCACGACGGACTACGTTTTCATACAAACGGTCGTTACCACTAATATTGATTTTATTAATAGTAGCCTGGCGGCCTTCATAGATTCTCATTTCGAGGTCGATAGAGTCACCTACAATATTTACCTCGACCGGATCGAGATTATAGAATAGGTAACCGTTGTTATAGTATAAGTTGCCGATAGCGTCATCGTCTGTAGAAATACGCTCGTTTAGTAACTTTTGGTTGTAAACGTCACCCTTCTTCATGCGAAGCAGGTAGTTTAATTGTTCCGACGGATAGAGCGTATTACCTACCCATGCAACGTTACGGAGATAATATTTCTGACCTTCATCTATATCCAGAAAGACGTTAACTGTTTTTTCGTCATACTGTGATATGCTGTCCTTTACAATCATTGCATCACGGTAGCCTAATTCATTATATTTGTCGATGATAAGCTGTTTATCCGCTTCATAGTTTTCCGGTACGAATTTTTTAGTACGGAACAAGTTACGAAGTTTACCTTTTTCATTGGTTTTCTTCATTACTCGTTTCAACTTGGAAGCTTTGATAGCTGTATTTCCAACGATTTGTATCTCGTGGACTTTTACTTTTTCCTTCTTGTCGATATCGATATCTACAAGAACCTGGTTCTCGCTGGAAGGATCATCTTTTTGTGAAATGATCACTTCGGCATTTTTAAATCCTTTGTCATCAAAATATCGTTTGATAAGTGTCTTTGCGCGGTCTACGGTATTCGGAGTGATCTGCATACCTTTTACCATTCCCAGCTTACCTTCCAAATCGGTGCGTTCCGACTTCTTAACGCCGTGATAACGTACCTCAGAGATACGGGGACGCTGCGTTAGACTGATTTTTAACCAGATCTTGTTACCCTCTATTTTTTCGGCTGTAATTTGTACGTTGGAGAATAAACCATGACGCCAGTAGCGTTTGATTGCTCCAGTGATTTCATCACCCGGCACAGTAATTGTTTGTCCTACCGATAATCCGGATATTCCAATCAATACATAGTCTTCATAATTCTTCACGCCTTCGACTTTGATATCCGCTATCTCATACTGTTTCGGTGTACCGGAGTATAAGATGACAGGTTTCGAGTCTTCATCAGTGTTGGCTTCTTGCGCAATGCCTGTTGTTACAAAACAGAACAGACAGATAAACGTTACGAATATAAAGGAAATACGATAATGCATTTATGTTATAATTTGATGTTTCGAATAATGTTAGCTGATTTGTTCACTGGTTTTGCCGAACCTGCGTTCTCTTTGTTGATATTCGCAGATAGCTTTATAGAGTTCTTCGTTGTCAAAATCCGGCCAAAAGGTATCACAAAAATAAAGTTCCGAATAAGCACATTGCCATAACATATAGTTGCTTAACCGGATTTCTCCCCCCGTGCGGATCAACAGATCCGGATCAGGCATGAAGTTTGTTGATAGGTGAGAGGATATGTACTCATCTGTTATTTGTTCAGGAGATATTTCTCCTGCTTTAACTTGTGCTGCTATTTGTCGGGCTGCTTCAGTTATCTCCCAACGGGAAGAATAACTAAGAGCTAACACCAGACACATACCTGTATTATGAACTGTATGTTCTATGCATGCTTTCAGACTAGCTTGCACATCAGCAGGTAATTTCATGAAATCACCGATGACTTGAAAGCGGAGATTATTCTTCATCAATGTCTCCTCTTCAATAGAATCTAACAATAGATTCATCAGAGCCGACACTTCTTTCTGTGGTCGATTCCAGTTCTCGGTTGAGAAGGTGTATAAAGTCAGATACTTAATTCCCAACCGTGCAGCGTCTTCTGTGATTTTCTGCACTGTTTCCGCGCCTGCGTGGTGACCGTAAGTACGTTCTTTTCCCCGTTGCTTAGCCCACCGTCCGTTGCCATCCATAATAATAGCTACGTGTTGGGGGATCCGAGTTTTGTCTATTTGCTCTATATAGGACATCTTCTTATTTTAAACGTATACGTTTATTATTTACCGGCATTTAGCGGATCCTTGTCAAACCATAGCTGGTTCAAACGACCGCGCCATACTTCAGATTCATAAGTGTAGGTATGTGTTTTAGTAGCTTTACTACTTTTTTCCTCATCTTCCTCATCTTCCACTTCTTCCTCAAAACTAGCAGTTCCTCCGCTAAATAAAATATATATATAGTCATTCTTGTCGTCTAATACAGAGGAATAGGTTTCTCTACCTCTGAATTCCGGTTGCTCTTTACTTGGCTTAAAATCAGCTTCGCTCCAGTCCTGATAAGGGAAAGAGAACTTTTTATTTGCTTTTTTCCATGCAAGACCTGCTTCTGAGGTATAGAATGATTCAAATTTCTCTCCAAAGATATAGAACTGGTTGTTATAATACATAATGGTAGGGGTTTGTAGTACCGGACAGCTTGTCTCTTCGTTATTTGGTGGGAATGAAACCCATATACTGCCCATATATCCCCATGGAACGATAGCTTCAATATCTCCGGCTATTGGCTGTTTAGCATGTTCTCCGATGAGCATAATTCCTTCAAGACCAGTTGCTGTAGTATAAGTTGTATAAGATATGTTTCCAATAGGGAAGTCATCTGGTACAACTTGAAGTTCTTGGTCTGTTTTTGCGTTGGAAGTTATTTCATTAGTAGAAGCAAAAACTTTTGTTTCATTTATTGTCTTGATGTATGTTATTTTATTACTTAAAGGAGCTAGGAGTAGATTTACATGTTCATTTTCAAATAAGCCTGAAGTCTCCCATTTTATACCATTGGTAGATTCATACACGTTACCGTCATTATTATCGGCCGTTGTTGCATATAATTTATTGTTGTATGACAATATTGAAGAAGGAAGACTATTCTTAAATGGATTCTCTTCCAAAGAGTTTGAGACCCATGACATTGCGTTTCCTTTTTGTGCAATATATACTTTGAGGACATTATCCACTACAGAATAAGTAAGAATGTTCTCTCCTAAAATGACTGTTTTTTGTTCTTTAATGGACTCAGAATTACTAATATTAGCAACATAATTCCACCTCAATGAATCCGGATCATGCTTATGTACTCGTACACTAATCGTGTATTCTCTTGTTTGATCAGGAGAAGTGCCGGCCAATGCTTCTGTTGACCATACTTTAAGTTTGATAGGCTTTCTGAGATCAATAGAATCTGCGATGTTAATGATAGAATCCTTGCCGCTTTGGTCTTTCATTGTCACGACACCGGATGCTGTAGTCAATTTGGTTATTAGAATTTTATCAATAATGGTATCAGCATGAACAGGAAGTGAATCTTCATTATAGATTTCACTTTTCAATTGGTCAATAGTGAATTTATACTTCCCAAGGCCTGTTGTATCAAGTTCAAACGCATGTATAGTCGCGTCCGGACTATATTCGATGTTGTTATCATCGTCAAGACATGACATTATAACGAATGACACCATGAAAAAACTCGCAATAAATGATAAAAACTTTATTCTCATTTGAAAGATTGTGTTTATTTACAAGTTGCAAAAATAGAAACATTTTTTCCGATAAAGAACATTCCCGGCAAGTTTTATATAAAATTATAGATAATAACGTCGATTTTATCGACGTAAAACTCCCTGAATAGGACTATTTTAGCTTATCTTGATGAATGTAATGCCAAAACTGTCTTCCGAAGTGTTCTTCTGTCGAATAACTAAATTTATCGCATATTTCAGGTGCTTTAACACCGGAATATAGCTTGTTGGGGCACTTCTCGATATATATTTCATCCCATAACTCATTGGCTATAAATGACTGAAGAAGTTGGCTGCCTCCTTCCACCAGTAATGATTGTATTTTTCGTTGATAGAGTTCTTCCATTATCTGAGTGAATAGGTTGTGATTAAAGTCGATTGTGATATATGTGATATTCTTCGCTTCCGGATGTTTGTTTGCTGTAAAGACTAATGTTGGCACATTGCCGTCAAATAGCTGCAAATCATTAGGAAGAGACAACGTACGGTCTAATACGACACGTATCGGATTTCGTCCATACCAGTTACGTACGGTCAGAGAAGGATTGTCTAGTAATGCTGTTCGCCTGCCTACCATGATAGCAACAGATTCTGCTCTTCTTTTATGTACGAGCATTGAAGTCAGAGGAGAGGAGAGTACAACAGGTTGCCCGTCCGTTCGTTCCAAGTCAATAAAATGATCGGCAGATTCCGCCCATTTAAGAGTAATATAAGGCCGATGAAGCGTGTTGAAAGTGATGAAACGACGAATCAACTGTCTGCATTCACTTTCTAATACGCCTACAATTACTTCCCGTCCTGCATCTTTTAGTTTTTGGATACCCCTTCCTGCAACTTGTGAAAACGGGTCCTGGCAACCGATAACAATACGTGGAATCTGTTTCTCTATAATCAAGTCTGCGCAAGGTGGCGTTTTTCCGTAATGGGAACATGGCTCTAGACTGACATAAATAGTAGAACGTTTTAATAATGATTCGTCTTTGACGGAACGAATCGCATTAACTTCTGCGTGCGCTTCTCCACAACGAATGTGATAACCTTCGCCGATAATACGTCCGTCGCATACAATGACAGCCCCTACCATTGGGTTGGGGGCAGCGTTACATAGACCATTTTTTGCCAGCTCAATGCAACGCCTCATGTATTTTTCTTCTTCCATTTTGGTGCTCTTCGCTATATTATTCTTACTTTTGCACTCCGAAATTGTGAAAATATGAATCGTATCACTACTTACATCCGTCAGTCATTACAGGATATTTATCCTCCGGAAGAGGTAAAAGCTCTTTCGATGTTGATCTGTTGCGACATGTTAGGTTTAGATGCGCTTGATATTTACATGGGCAAAGATATAATTTTATCCGAATGCAAACAGCGTGAATTAGAAAACATTATATTCCGTTTGCAGAAAAATGAGCCGATACAGTACATTCGCGGCTTTGCTGAATTTTGCGGAAGGAAATTTAAAGTTGCTCCCGGTGTCTTGATTCCTCGTCCGGAAACGGCAGAGCTGGTAGAATTGATAGTGAAGGAGAATCCGGGTGCCCGTCACCTATTAGATATAGGTACGGGGAGCGGATGTATCGCAATCTCTTTGGATCAGAACCTTCCGGATGCAGAAGTAGAGGCTTGGGATGTTTCGGAAGAGGCGTTAGCCATAGCTAGTGAAAATAATAAAGAGTTGGACGCTCGGGTTATGTTTCGACGGAGAGATGTGCTGTCTGATGAACTCGGCGCGACTTCTTGTTATGACGTTATTGTCAGCAATCCACCTTATATAACTGAGGCGGAGAAGCAGGATATGGAAGCCAATGTACTTGATTGGGAACCGGGACTTGCCCTGTTTGTCCCCGATGATGATCCTTTGCGGTTCTATCGTCGGATTGTCCGTCTGGGGTGCGACTTACTTTTGCCGGGTGGCAAGCTTTATTTTGAAATCAACCAGGCTTATGGCCGGGAAACAGCACACATACTTGAAATGAACCAATATCGTGATGTTCGTGTTATTAAAGACATATTTGGAAAAGATAGAATAGTTACAGCTAACCGATGAGTGCACAATTAACTGATGAAGAGGCTTTGAATCGCGTAGCCTCTTATTGCTCTACTGCCGAGCATTGTCGGGCAGAGATAAATGAGAAATTACAACGTTGGGGAATTGCCTATGAAACCATTGCGCGCATTCTAGACCAACTGGAGACGGAAAAGTTTATTGATGATGAACGCTTCTGTCGTGCTTTTGTGAATGATAAGTTCCGTTTTTCCAAGTGGGGAAAGATGAAAATCGCCCAAGGACTTTATATGAAAAAGATTCCTTCTGACGTGGCATGGCGTTATCTGAATGAGATTGATGAAGAAGAATACCTCTCCGTTCTGCGCGACTTGTTAGCTTCAAAGCGGAAAAGTATTCATGCCAGTGATGACTATGAATTGAATGGAAAGTTAATGAGGTTTGCGATGAGTCGTGGATTTGAACTAAAAGATATCAAGCGTTGTATCGATGTTCCTGAAGAAGAGGAATTGGTCGACTAAAAAAATATAACGGATTCTTCTTTTTATTCTCGTTCAATTTCTGTACTTTTGCGGCAAATAATTAATAGTTAGTTTAGTTATGAAAAACTTAGAGAGACTATTTGCGGAGAAACTGTTGAAGATTAAAGCTATTAAACTTCAGCCCGCTAACCCTTTCACATGGGCTTCTGGATGGAAATCCCCCTTTTACTGTGATAACCGTAAAACTCTGTCCTATCCTTCTCTTCGTAATTTTGTGAAGATTGAAATTACACGTCTGATATTGGAACGATTCGGACAGGTGGATGCGATTGCCGGTGTAGCTACAGGTGCTATTCCGCAGGGAGCTTTAGTAGCTGATGCATTAAATCTGCCGTTCGTGTATGTTCGTTCTACCCCGAAAGACCACGGATTGGAAAACTTGATTGAAGGTGAACTTCGTCCGGGTATGAAAGTTGTAGTGGTTGAAGATTTAATTTCTACAGGTGGTAGTAGTTTGAAGGCAGTAGAGGCAATCCGTCGCGATGGTTGCGAAGTAATCGGTATGGTTGCAGCCTTTACTTATGGATTCCCGGTTGCCGAAGAGGCATTCAAAAATGCGAAAGTGTCTTTGGTGACATTAACCAATTATGAAGCGGTGCTTGATGTGGCACTTCGTACAGGTTATATCGAAAAAGAAGACATACAAACATTGAATGAATGGCGTAAGGACCCCGCGCATTGGGATGCTGGAAAGTAAGATTTTATTGTTAATTCAAATATTTAAAAGAAAGAACCATTCGGACAGTAACTGTTCGGGTCGTTCTTTTTTTATTTTATACTAACAGATATTTATGGCAAATTTTGAGAGTAGTGTCAAGGTAATACCTTATAGTCAGGAACGTGTATATAATAAGCTTTCGGATTTAAGCAATCTGGAAGCTATCAAAGACCGTTTGCCACAGGATAAAGTGGAAGATTTAAGTTTTGATTCGGATACGTTGAGTTTTACAGTCTCTCCCGTAGGGCAGTTGACGCTGCAAATTGTAGAACGTGATCCTTGTAAATCCATTAAACTGGCAACTACCAATTCACCGCTTCCTTTTAATATGTGGATTCAACTGGTTGAAACTGCTGAGGAGGAATGTAATGTGAAAGTGACTATCGAAATAGATATTAATCCGTTTATGAAAGCGATGGTACAGAAACCGCTTCAGGAGGGGTTGGAGAAAATGGTTGAAATGCTGGCTGTTATTAATTACTAATACTTGTTTTTATGGCACAGAAACTTTGGGAGAAATCCGTACAGGTGAATAAAGATATCGAACGTTTCACTGTAGGTCGTGACCGCGAAATGGACCTTTATCTGGCTAAACATGATGTGATCGGTTCTATGGCTCATATCACAATGCTCGAAAGTATCGGTTTGTTGACAAAGGAGGAACTCGTGCAATTGTTGGCAGAGTTGAGGAATATATATGCTTCGGCCGAAAAAGGTGAATTTGTGATAGAAGAAGGAGTGGAAGACGTACATTCACAGGTGGAACTGATGTTGACCCGGCGTTTGGGTGACATAGGAAAGAAGATACATAGCGGGCGTTCACGCAATGACCAAGTGTTGCTGGATTTGAAACTCTTTACCCGTACCCAAATTAAAGAAATCGCTGAGGCGGTAGAGCAACTTTTCCATGTGCTGGTTAACCAGAGTGAGCGATATAAGGATATACTGATGCCGGGATATACACATTTACAGATTGCTATGCCGTCCTCTTTCGGACTGTGGTTCGGTGCATATGCCGAGAGCTTGGTAGATGATATGTTATTCTTGCAGGCTGCCTTTAAGATGTGCAATCGTAATCCGCTGGGCTCTGCTGCCGGATATGGTTCTTCTTTTCCATTGGATCGGACGATGACAACTCGTTTGCTCGGTTTTGATTCGCTGAACTACAATGTAGTATATGCTCAAATGGGACGTGGAAAAATGGAGCGTAATGTGGCTTTTGCTTTGGCAACCATTGCCGGAACAATATCCAAACTAGCTTTTGATGCTTGTATGTTCAACAGTCAGAACTTCGGTTTTGTAAAGTTGCCGGATGATTGTACTACGGGGTCCAGTATTATGCCACACAAGAAGAACCCGGATGTCTTTGAATTGACACGTGCCAAATGTAATAAATTGCAATCGCTTCCTCAACAGATCATGATGATTGCGAATAATCTGCCATCCGGCTATTTCCGTGACTTGCAGATTATAAAAGAAGTCTTTATTCCTGCTTTCCAGGAATTGAAAGATTGCTTGCAGATGACGACCTATATAATGAACGAGATAAAAGTGAACGAACATATTCTTGACGATGATAAGTATCTGCTTATCTTCAGTGTAGAAGAAGTGAATCGTTTGGCTCGTGAAGGTATGCCTTTCCGTGATGCTTATAAAAAGGTGGGACTGGATATTGAAGCCGGAAAATTCTCTCATGGTAAAGAAGTACATCATACGCACGAAGGCAGTATTGGTAATTTATGTAATGCCGAAATCTCCGCATTGATGCAGCAGACCGTTGAAGGTTTCAATTTCTGTGGGATGGAAGAAGCTGAAAAGGCACTTCTTGGGCGATAAACAGCATTTCGAAGGATAGTTTTTTAAACTTTCCTTCGAAAAGATTTGGCAGAAACAAGTAAACTGTTTATCTTTGCACCCGTTGAAAATACGCGGAAATAGCTCAGTTGGTAGAGCATAACCTTGCCAAGGTTAGGGTCGCGAGTTCGAGTCTCGTTTTCCGCTCTTTCTTTGAAAGGATGCTCGAATGGTGGAATGGTAGACACGAAGGACTTAAAATCCTTTGGCCATTGCGGCTGTGCGGGTTCAAGTCCCGCTTCGAGTACGAAATAAAAACGCAATTATTTGGATGCCAATTAGTTGCGTTTTTTGCTTTATGTGTTTGCACCACATTTGCACCACTGAACTTATAGAAGTACGCCAGAATTTAATAATTTTATAACCAGATTTCAGCAAAGGGGAAAAAAGTTTGGTACCTGCCAAAAGAGAAAATGCTATTTATTCTTTTGCTGAAAAAGGACTTTACTTTAATAGACGTATATATGAATAAGAAGTTAAAGTAAAGCGATTCTTATTCAATCTTCTCTCCCCAATCTTGCTTCTTGATTCTTGTTAGAAGATAGGAGACACTTTTGGGAGAATCCTTGCGAGCTCTTTTTAATAGACTTGAAAAATCTACTTGTGATATATCAGAGTTGAATGCTGATACTAGATCTGAAACCGTGTTTTGTGAATACTCTAATGTGTAGCCATGTCGTTTGCAAAGCATACGTAGTGCAATGTACCCACCGTCATATTTAGGGCGTATCTCGATAAGCTTACTCATATAGCTCAACCCGGGCTCTTCCATGTGAAGCTCGTTCAACATAGATATTGCGTAAAGTACATTTGCACTTGGGGTTTCCATGTCGAAAAGGCCTGCCAATTGTACGTTCACGTTGTCTGCTTCTGCATATCTTTCAAGCATGGCTAACGTACGAGATTTGACAAATAATGCATCTTGCCAAACGTGATGTTTGAGCGCCTTTTCAATATATTGGTAGGCATCATTATATTTCATCGCATATAAACTAAATGTTGCAGCGAGAAAATTTGATTGCCAGGAATCTTCTTGATACATTGATATATGGGAATTATCTATGATTCCAAATAGATGTTCGTCATTCACCATGATGTTAAAGCATCTGCTTAATTGTTGCATGGATTCGTCAATATTTCCTTTGATGAGATGCTTTTGCGCAAGCATAAGATATTGTTTGGCTGCTTCATCATAATCATGGTTGTTTTGTGCAGCATATACTGCCTTGCCACTTTCTATCTCGTTGGTTATAATGTCTGTATTATTAAACTCAGAAGCATATTCCAATACCTCTAGGCTAGTATGTGCATATTGAGGAATAATCTCGTTAGAAAGATGCAAGCCATCTAAAGAGCGGACACGGCTTAAGGCTACATACAACTGTCCTGGTGCGAATAATCCATGACTTAGGTTTAGAGATAGTTTTTCAAAAGTCATACCTTGGCTCTTGTGTATAGTTATAGCCCATGCTAGTTTTAAAGGGAACTGAGTAAATGTACCAGTTACCTGTTTTTTAAGTTTACGCGCTTCACGGTCGTATTCATAGGTTATGGAATCCCAGGAACAGCATGGTACAGCGTATGTTTCCCCATTATCAACAGTGACTTGAATCTCGTCTTTTGAAAGTTTTGAAACTGTGCCGAGTGTTCCATTAGCCCATCGTTTTAAAGAATCGTTTCGGGTAAACATTACTTGTGCTCCCTCTTTTAAACGTAATTCTTTGGCTACAGGCATTTCTTTTTCCTCGTATTTCCCAGTAATCGTGCCGTCATAGAGATATTCCTTCTCATCTATTTGGGCAAGATAGTTCAGATTAATCTCGTTGGCTGTATCATTACGAGAAGTTAAAGTAATCACCATGCCATCATTTTCTTTTGGTTGACATAAGCGGCTATTCAGTTCTGCCAAGTTATAAGGAGTAACTTTATTCATTCTTACGTTTTCAAGGATCTGTAAGAAATCTTTGTCTTCTTGGCGGTATACCTTTTGAAATTCGATCTTTGCAAGGCGCATGCGTTTTATTACATTCGCCTTATAAAAGAAGAACGTATCCGTATTATAAATGTCTTTCAAAAGATCGTGCTCTGGTCCTTGTTTCACGATGGGAGGTAACTGAAACACGTCGCCTACGAAGATAACTTGCTTTCCTCCAAATGGTAGTGTATTTCGCATAGTTTTGCGCAAGGTATAGTCAATGGCATCAACTAGGTCACAACGAAGCATAGACACCTCATCAATGATAATAGTATCCGTATGTATGATTGTTAGGATACGTGCTTCACTCAGTTTCCCATAGGTGCCAGGAGCACATACTTCTAATGGAAAGCCAAAGAACGAGTGAATTGTATCTCCACATGCCAGTATTGCAGCTACTCCAGTAGGTGCTAACGTGACGAATTGTTTATTGACCATCTTCTGAATATTGTTCAAGAAGGTTGTCTTACCTGTTCCTGCTCTACCGGTAAGGAAGAAGCTGGAGTTAGTATTAGCAATTAACTCGTATGCGAGCATCTGTTCTTTATTTGTAGTATCTAATGTCTGCATATGATTAATGGTTTTCAATGGTTGGTAGGATTTGAGTTAAACGAAGATTGTAGTCTTCGTCAAGAAGGCTTTTGTAGCTACTTGCTATTACAGATTTGGCCTCTTCTTTGATTTGTTCCTTTGGCATAGTGCTTCCGCTTGTTTTTAAAGCAGAGTCAAAATATGCTTCTAGCATTTTTGTCGCTTCTTCTTTCACAAGTTCAGTACTATGATAAGTAGAACATTCAAAGTCTTTCTTTTGGATAAGTTCAAACTGATCTCCGTTGAATGCATATATCTCGATACCATTGATATACGTCCAGTTGTATGCCAAAACTACTTTCTCTACAATGGCAAGCCGGTCACAGAACCTCAATGCCTTGTAGTAACGATGGCCTTTAGTGCTTTCGTATTGGTCACAAATGAAAGCTCTTTGTGAGTTGTCGTAGATGGGTGTGTCTTTACGTGGATTTCCATAAGTTGGTAAGACGCTATCTAAAAACTGCTTATTGATTGCTTTTGTCAAACTTGCCATGATAGAATCATTTTAAGGTGATTAAAGATTTTATTGGTGGGAGGCAGAAGGCTCACGCAAGCCTTTTACGTTGAGTTTCCTCAATCAAGTTGCGTGAGAAATCCAGCATTTGGCGTTCAGAAACTGTCGCTCCCATAAGCTTGGCTTGACCTTCCAGATAACTCTTCAGCATCAACACGCTTTGAGTGGCTGCATCTTGTTCGCTGAAGAAATGGCAGTTGAATGCTTTTTGTCCGATAAGTTCTGGTTTTGTTCCATTGAAGGCAAAAAGAGTGATTCCATTAAGGAATGTACGGCAATATCCTATGCCTATATTATAATAGATGGCAAGTCTATTTGATAAGCGAATTGCTTTGAAGTAGGTGTTACCTGCCTGACTGGTATAACCGGTGGTTAGGTACACATTTCTCTCTGCGTTGTAAGTAACTGTTGCACCAGAAAGTGCAGGGAGAGCCTTTGCGGCTACAAGTTGGATGGCTGTGTTTTCTTTCATAGCTTTTTCTTCTTGATGATTAGTAATTTGTTTTTGTATGAGTACTGTTCATTATTTGAATAACGAACAGATACCCTTTACAGCGCTTGAAGTGACAATACTTCCACCGACACCGCCGATGAATCCGCCTATCGCTGTGCCTATACCAGGACAAACCATGGTTCCAATAGCTGCTCCTGCTGTGGCACCAGCATATCCTCCACCGATGCTAGCTGTATTGGTTGCAGCGTTCTTACAAAATTCACCTTTTGACATTTTCCCTCTACAGACCTTTATTGCATCGGGAACTGTTTGTGCGGCGAGCATGATGCCGCCAGTTACCATGTTGGTTCTCATGCCTTTTGCAAGCACATTCTTGGCCGTCTGATTGACTACCTGTTTACCAACAAGAGCTGATGCTGTCTTCTCTACCACTTTCTTCCCGACCTCTGTTTTACATACTGTATCCAAAACAGTTCGGGATGCATGAGTGGCCGATGCTGCCATGCTACGACCCACAGAGGTACGGAGCAACTGTTGTGTGCCGACTCCTACAATTAGGGAAGTTCCCCCACTTTTAGCAGCTTGAACGGATGCTTGCTTTAAGGCTTCCTTGTGGGACATGCCAGCACGTACACCATTGGCGTAAGAAACAACGAATGATATACCACAAGTAAGTCCACATGTAACAGCCTGTGTCTTCATGTCAAACTTGATGGAGTCCACGGTTCCTGCTTTTGCGATATTTTTGGCTTGTTGGTAAGTGCAATTACCTTTTACAACCATGTCTTTCGCTACTGCCGGATCAGAAACCCCTTGCACCTGACCATTCCGAATTTTCTCTGCCATAATCTTGACAGCCTCATCGTATTGGTCTTTAGGCACTTCAAGCTTCATGCCGTTGTAACGGTAACTTCCATCTTGGAACGCTGCATTGACAGACTCCCGTGCAGAGGCGCAGTATTTCGTTTGGATTTCTACACCATTGACGATACGGTCGGCCCCATTGCGACTGTTGTCCTTGCCAACCTGATCTACATGTTTACCTCTAAGGCGGTCTACCATAGCATTTGCATCCTCTGCAGCCCATCCGTGTCCTTGTCGGTTACGGTACTGAGTGTACTGCATGTAAGAGTTGGTAGACTGGGCGCTACTTGCTGCAGAGGCACCATTAACTGTACTGTTGTTCACTTGCTTCTTCATGGTTCTTCGAAGTTTCGTGTTTTAGAGGTTATAGCATCTTCGGACAAAGCCTCTTGATGACCGACCTTCACTCATTCTCAGGTTGACGGTATTGAAAAATAAATATAAAATAATGGTACAGTTTGTAACTCGTCTTCACTTACTGCGTACACTAGCTAAAAGCTAAATACTAATCTTCAATCTTTCAAAGAACGCTTTTTTATCGTTTGACATTGCAAAACTATGAGTATTTTCTGGATGATAAAAAGTAATTTGGTCTATTAATGGTTCCTAATGGTAGGTACTATTAGTTGTGTGTTAAGCAGGAGCTTTATTAGACTTCTTTCCATAGCGCATACTCATGTCAGATATTCGTTTGGTTATTTCATCTCTTACTTCTTGCGGGCTGATAATTTCGAGGCTGCTTCCCATTTGGAGAATTCTACCATAAAACTCGTTGTTGGGTCGTAAAGTCATTCTGACTTCCCCATAATCCAAGAGATTGTCATATTCCATAATCGTTTCTTGTGAGCAATGTATGGGTTTGGTTGTTATCAGTCCGAACATGTACTTGTCATGTATTCTAAGTGTAATAGTGTACAATTTCATGCCCTGGGTTTTAGTGACACCAACTATATCATTAAAATATTCTGGGTATTTAATAATATTGGTTTCTTTAAAGCATACACCCTCTTTTAAAATTTTAGGTTTTTCATCTATCCTGTCCAATGGAATATTATATCCTTCGCATAAGTTAATTTCACCATTCTCTTCATTTGTTTTTTCTATTATTCCAAAGATATGCCATCTGCCATTAAACTCTTTTAGAAAGTGAGGATGAAAGATAACAACAGTTGGCACTTGAAATTTTTCATGGTATGAGATATGTAATACCTTCTTATCCCGTATGCACTCATATATGAAAGGAAGCCATTCAATATTTTTATGCTTTCGTGAAGCCGAAGTTCCGATAATCTCTTTTCCGTTGCTTTTTCTTCTCTTGATTTGAAATATATCTAGCGTGCCTGCAAAGAAATGTTCTATCCATGATACCGGGAAAAAACCAGCGGAGTCTTGGCAAAATTGGAAGTATTCATTAAGGTCTTTCTTATACCTTGCTTCATTTGCTGCGGCTACCATTTCCGATAATGGGTCATCAATTTTCCCAACATAACAAAACTCGCGAGCTCTAATGTTACCTCGTTCCTGAATACAATTTTCTTCTATACTTTCAATCATTTCGCGAATGAGGCAAAACGCTTTTTTCATTTCACCATACCCTTCACATTTAGTTACAGTAAAAGGAAGGTTCTCGGGTGAACCGCATGAAAAGAAATCTGCCATTACATCTGCATTAGAAAACCACAAGCGACTTATTAGTCGCTTGTAGATAAATAACGAAAATTGAGATTTATAATTTCCTCCCAAAAAAGGATTAACCATAGTTAGTAGTAATTTGATTATTTTTAAACTCTGTAAATACGATCTCTTGTTGTAATGTTGGGAAAATGCACTCTTATCATAAAGTTTTTAACTTTAGTTTTTTACCTTTGTAGGATTTTTTTACTTTCTTAGTTACAAAATCCTCAACATATTAGCAATCGAACAGATGAACATTTTAAATAGTCAAAAGACTATTTAAAATTAGTATTCACAAAGAATATAGTATCGCCTCCACTGGAAATAATCTTTGTAGCAACCCTAGTAACGACAGCGTTTTTCTTTAATTAAGGTGTGTTGTAGGTCTACCTCATGTCTAATACTTCCAGGAGAATTATTGTTTAAACCGTTACAGATACCTATCTAAAACCTTCTTGTTGTTGTCTAACAATTATTGTGTTTTGGAAAGGCAGTCAAAGCGGCCATGTATTGAAGTTCATCTGCTAAATACTATTTAAGTATTTTTACATCTACTGCAAACCAAAATAGTCCCTTTCCGTTATAACTAGGTTGGTTATCAAGATAGAAACTAATACGACTTCCATCAGTGAGTCCAAATGGAACTCTCTTAATAATAAATTCTTTATTAGGAAGCTCAGAAGTAACAGCAGCCAATCTTGCTCCTTTAGCTTTAGCTTCTCCTTCATAAAGTTTATTTTTTTCAGGTAAGATAGATTGTCTTTTTTCCTCTTTCTTCTTTTTCTTCTCTTCAGATTCTAGTTCACCATTGGCTAACCCCCAAGCGTAATGATATATTGAAGCGAACCTATAGAATTTACCAATACTAGTAATCTTTTCAGACATAATTCCATTTGCAAAAATAAGGGAAATTAAGTCGTCTGGTGATTTAACGACAGGGCTATCATCAATCTTATTGAACACAAGATTTATCAAATCGTTAAATTGGTTTTCATTTAATGATTTATACCTAAACTGCTCACCAGTTGCTGACATGAGTACATCTTTAAATTTAAGCAAGTCACGGCTGAATTCATCTTGTGCCAAATCAAGGAAATACTTATCTGTAGAGTCAATACGAACCTCTCGTGATGCATAGATTTCTGGACTGATTATTTCTTTTACATACCGTTCTGTACGTCCCAACGCCCTATCGACTGCATTGTGGTCAAATGTATTAATGAAAGGACGTAAGCTTATTGCGCTATTGTCTGCGTTAGCAAGCTCTTTACTAAAATATTCCCAAGGAGATCCTAGATAAGAATCACGGACTTTAACTGCACGACCAAAGAAAACTTGAATGACTGGGGACATTTCCTCTCTTGTCAGCGACCGGAATTGATTCTCCGGAGCCTTCTCCTTCTTAAACGCTGCCTTGGTATTCTTTATATAATCAGAAGAAATCCCTACCTTCTTTGCTATAGCCCAATAGGCTGCACTTGCTTTCGTGTCGGAAAAAATCAGTTTGAAGAAATAGCCAAAGACTTCTCCTATTGACCATTCAATGTTGATAATATTGTCAGCAAGTCTAGCTGTATTTGTCCCCTCAATTTGTCTGAAAAGGTCTGTGCGAATGAAGATTTTCGGACAAATGTTAGAGAAAGTCTCGCAGTTATCACGCCAGTAACTAATCAAAGGAGATACTGATTTGTTCCATCTAAGCGGATTTATACAGGTATCTAAACGGTCATATAGAACAAAGAGCGTTTTACCACTTTCAGCAAGGTATTTATTGATAGTCTTCATGTCCTGCTCTATTTCGATTAGTGTATCAATACCTCTATCTATCAATGTGTTAAATCTCTTAATGCTCTCATTTCCTGATATAGGCAATACGAATTCATGCAAATTACTATTTTTTTTAATTGATGCAAATTCAGGGTTTAGCAGAATCGCATTCCATGTGTGAATCTGCCAAAAGCAGTTAAAATAATACTCTGGTTCTTCAATTTTGCTGTATGCAATATTCTTAAATGGGAAACCTTCTTCGCCTTTATTTATAGGAAGAATATTGATAAATATGCAATCATTCTTTTTGTTTGTTGGATCAGCCCATTTGCGAATTTTTTGGGAAATTGTTTTATTTCCGAGCGCTTTGTAGAGATATGTTTTTCCTGTACCCTTATATCCTTGAACAAGAAATTTTTGTGGATCAAAGAATTGTTTCATACAAGCTCGATAGAAGAATTGCTTTTCTATAATCTCAGTGTCTTCGGCAAAATTGGCCACATTCTCAAGAGCATCCTTTAACTGTTTAAGTACTACATTACGCAATACAAGCGAAGGCATATCGGCCGAAAATTCTGGTTCATCTGTTTCTTTGAAGTATAAAGATGTTATTTGCTCGAAAATGGAAGAATAGTCACCGAATTTATTCTCCTTCACCATATTTACGAAAGCCTCATCTGACGCTTGATCCCCTGTCCCGATTCTTTCAAGCGTAGGATTTCTGTGCAAATAGTGAAAGAAAGGTAAATCTTTTTTCTCGATTTCTATACGCGTAATCATTTCTATTATCTCTTGTTTATGGGCTTCTGCCCATGAATCTTCCTCTAGGTCCATAGTGGGAGGTAGAATAGAGAATACGAGAGATAACTTAAATTGACTCGTCGGGTTATAGTACTCGTTAAGCAAGTTCATTAAACCAGGTTGGGTTTGTCTGCTAAAACCAAAAAAACCAACAACATATGATGATAATAAAAACGCAGTCGTACCAAATATGTCGTTAAAACCAGTACGAGAATCCAACAGTATAATGTCTGGATGTATAGTTTCCTTCAATTTGGAGAATAAAAGTTGGAATACCTCAACAATTGTGGAAATATTGGCCAAGTTAATTCTTGATAAGCCTTCTAGGTAGTTGCGACGGTTCTCTGAAGATTTGTTCGAATCATATCCTTCCGTTTCATAGCTTTCGTTCAAATTACCTGCGGGCACGAGCCATATATTGCTTAGGTTGTTGTACGCAACTTTGCTGGCATTATCATTCCCGACATTTATCACATAATCGTTAATATTCAAAGAATCTCGATTTGTTACAAACTGAGCATCACTAATAAATTCAACCACGCCGTTTTTCTTTCCACTTTTCAGTCCAATATGTTCAGAAAGATCAAAGAAGTTCAAATAACCTGGAGCCTCAAGGTCGCAATCAACAATAACGACTCTCTTGTTCTTATTAATCGCAAGATCCATAGCATATGAAACAAGTGCTGTAGTTCTGCCCATACCTCCTTTATAACTGTAGAAAGTTATGACCGGTATTTCTGGTATTACAGTCTTTCCTTTTTTATTACCAATTAATGAATCGAAGCGATATCTAGGGCCATAATCAATGGAGACATCGCTATCTCCTATTAATATATTTTGGTAAAAAGGATCATTGATAGCGGATAGCGGAAAAACACTATAGTTAATCCGCATATTGTTCGTATTAGATAGATAGTAATCTGTCATTTCATTTCCTTTCTCTTCTGAAAGACTCTTAACAAACAAGTCCTTGAGTTCCTGAGAAGTAATATGCTTTGACGTAAAAACATATACATCCAAACTAAAGTTAATCCGGATAAAAATCTTATACTTTTCAAAGCCCTTTTCAGCTAGAAATGAATTAATTTTTTGAGCAATATCAATAATATGTATCATAGTAAGTATGTTTTTATTTTTTGTTTTTAAATTCCAACTCGACTAATTGTCTGAGAAAAAATCAAAGAGCAAGTATCTATTAGTTTGGTTATTAACTCTTTATTTAAAGTTGGAAGAACTGATACGCCTATATGACTCCTGTGGTAGTAACGTACTTCGGGGCTCCACAAATTAATCAAAAGACGAACATTTGAATCAAGTGGTCCATTACCATAATAGGGGGTTAAGTTATCATTAACAAATGGTCCCTGATTGGCTAACAATTGCATGGTTATCTGTTGAAAACCATGACTTTGCACTTTGAGCCCTCTATGAATTCTATTAGATCTACTTCCATCACTATTAACAATTGTACGATAATGAAAAAAATCCAAGTTCGTTCTTCTAATGAACCTGGGATCATAGTAATTTAAATCGTCAATAGCCACATTTGATGGCCAACCATAAATTTTATATGCTGAATAAACAGTAAGCCCTTCCAAAACATATCCAGTAATGTAAAATAACTCCATGAAAACCTCGAAATCGTTATTCTTATTTGGTTGATACGAACTTAGAAAAGCCTTGCAGGATTTCAAGTGTTTCTCAGCACATCTAAGATATTCACTATATAGCATATGTTTTATTTTTATAGATTTATTAGTTTGTTAAAGTATAGAATACAAATATACGTTTTTTTTTGTTTCGTTATTGTTTCTCTACTTTTAATTTGCACACTTGCTATCAATATTTTATATTGTTAGTAAGTTCATCGAATTGAATCATAAAAGTTTGACTTTGCGTCTTTAACTACATTCCCAACTTAGACTTTGCTTCCCAAATAAACGCGATTGCGATAAACAGCTATTTGAAGTGACGGCTCTGGACTCAATTCGTTTGACATGAACGAACTTGGTTCCATGAAAGTACAATATAAATATCAATGCCTAAAACGTGAGCTATTAAAAAATTAAAGATTATTTAATAGGAACCTAGCTTAATATAGGCAGAAACTTTGGAAGAACAGGGTTTATCTATTAACTTTTTATTTGTATGTATTGGTTGCAACCTGCATTGTAAAATATTCAGAAAGAATGCTGTCTCTTGGTGCCTTATCAATTTAGAATGACCGTAAATCTAGTATAATAACAGAAGTAATCAATCTGCTGTAAAATAGAATCGTGGACTTATTAAATTTTAGCTTCGACCTTATTTGTATATCTTTTTAAATACATATATAGTAGCCGATATCCCAATAGTAGTAATAACTAAACAAAATAAAATTGTTTTCCACACCAGTCCGGAGTGCAAAATTTCAGCATTTTCCACTATCATGATGATGAAAAAAGAGAAAAAGGCAAGCAACAGGACAATCAGGATGTAGAAGGTAATGGGAGAGATGCAGATGAAGTTCTCTGCCTTGGCAATCCTCTGTTCCGTTTCGGCGCACCTGGCATCTATCCTTTGGGCAAACCTTTCAAGAATTGCATCACCGAATTTTTCAGTCTGAGCTATTGTACTCTGCTTGATTCTGAGATCGTACTTCTTCAAGAACTTTGTCAGGTCGTTTATGTCATCAAACACCATATCTATGCTCTTATTCAGATTGGCAATTCCTTGTGCGTTCTTTTCCAGCAATCGTTTTTCTTCCTCCAAAAAATTATTTTCAGGATTGTTTATGGGAACTTGCGCTGCATTCATTTCAGCGGTAAAATCAAATTTCTTTTTCATAAGCTCATCGTTTTAATCCAGTTTTCGGTTTCTTTCCTAAAGTACGAATGACAGCACGGGCACATCTTTTTGCCCATAAGAAATCATCCTCGTACTTATCTCTCCATGGTAATTCGCTTTGTGGGCCACCACCTCCTCCAGTTTGTACATTGGAAACTTCCAGTAATCCGACAAATATTGCTACTGCCATATCGGTTAACTCCTGTGAATTGGAAACGAAACGATAATCAAATTCATCGTTAAAATGGTTGAGTACTTTTTCTGGAATGTAGAACCTGTGTTCCTGACCTTCGTGACTCAATGTATAGGGAACCGTATTCGAATTGTAGATCTTATATTGGGTATAGTCAGCGGATGCCGATGGTTTCTGAATTTGTTTCGAATCACTGTCTTTAGGTTTGTTATTCGCTGCAATGCCTGACCTATAATGAAGTTTTTCCCATGTGGCAGGAAGTTTTGAAACCATCAGGTTTCTACCAATACCCAGATCGGAAGCTTTGTATTTTGTTTTTCCTTTCATGATAGCATATCCGTGAAGCATATCATCGTCGTCCTTTCGCTCATGTATAGTGTATCCTTTCTTAGCCAATGCTGCTTTGTATTCATCCCATGACCATGATGACATGGATTTAAGGACATTCATACAATCCTGTGTAACCAATGGTATGTTTACATTTCTTACCTGTTTTGCTGTTGCCCATCCACGTTTCTTTGCCACTCTTTCTGCTGCCCATTGGGCACGAAGGTGTATATTGTGATCGTTGTTGATCTGTCCGTCTTCATCCATCCGGCAGACGGCAGCATGAAGGTGTGGAACTCCGCTATTAGATTCCATATGGAGCCAGACTGTGTATTTGCTGTTGGCCAGATTGGTCGGACAGTTTCGTATTTTCCCATCCTTGTCTTTGAACACCTGTTTGTCAAACTCTGTAGAGAAATCCTGCCAAAGTTTTTGCCAGTCTTCAATGGTGAAATCCTTGGTATGTTCGGATGACGGACTAAGTTCAATCCTGATGACTGAGTTCTTCACAGGGCGGAAACGGGAAAGAGTAAGTTGCATGGAATTCCAGACACCCATTGCATCTGGTTCCGATGGTATCATATTGTCCAATACCCGATAGATTTTTTCCGGATGTTTTTTATTATGTGATTCGCCGGTTATATAACGGATGTCGTTTATGCCATGCGATATTGCTTTAGCCTTTGCAATCATTATTCTTCAGTTTTATTATTGGTTGGAATACTGTTAGACTCTTTTACGGAGTTGAAGAACTGGCAGACATTTTCTGCCACATTGCCAAGTTCCTTCAGCCAGTTCACCATAAATGGAATCTGGTTGAACATCATGTGCCGTTGACTTGCACTCATTCCATGAAGGGCTGATGTGTATTTCACAAGGTCAGCACGGCAGTTGTCCAGATTTTGTAGAAGTGCAGCTTCCTCTTTGGTGAGTCTTGCCTTTGGCTTATAATTATATGCCCTCGCAAGCAGATAATCGCTTACGGTCATTCCGCATTGTTCGGCCAGTGACTTAATATGTTCTTTCTGTCGAGGGGTGACTTTGGCCCCGATAAATACGGTTCTCCTATTGTCTGGAGTCTCGTTCTGTTCAGTTTGTTTTATTATTTCTTTTTCCATGAGAATCTAATATTATAACGGGTTAAGGTGCGAGCCTGCGAGTACCGCACCGGCGAAGTGGCTGAGCCGGCGAGAGCGCCAATGTACAACCATAACGGAGTGGAGGTTATACCTTGGCATATCTCGCAACAGATACCTGTTGAAACTGCACGGCAAGCCGTGTTGTATGTACAAATGAAATTGGCATTTTGACTGGTACCATAAATGATATCAGTATTCTGGTTATCCAATAAAAGGGGAGAAGATGAATATTCCCTATAACGTCTTTATGACTTTGCTTTATTCTAATATGTACACCCTGCCAATAAAGTAAAGCCGGATTCAATAATGGCTGTCTAGGTTGATTTTGTATTCTTTTCCCTCTTTTATGACCATCCTTTTGTTACTTAGGAAGGTGGCAACTTTAACCGCTTTGTTATGTCCCAGCTTAATGTCCTGCAGGGCATATCCTTCCTTCAGCCGTTCCAGATAATCGTCATAACTGGTAATACAGACGTTTGTAAAAGTTGCGTCCAGAGCTGCCCGATGCACACTCTCAGAAATTTCCTTGTACGGATCAAACGGTTCTTTTGCAGGTCTTCCGATTTTCTTTTCCTGGGGCTGATAGGAATCCAGCAGTTCAGGTAAGACTTCATCGTTTATACGGAAAGCAAACGGTTCAAATTCCCTGTCACGAATATGAATGGCTTCGACCACACTTACTGTCCTATCCATCTTGTTTACTTCTACCTGCATGACTGTTTCAGCTTTGTTGTTCAGTTCCGTGCCGATGTGACCACGGGCATTCTCGTCATTCTTGTTCTGATGGAGAATGGTATGAATGTGAATCTGGCGGTCATCCGTCCATTGCATGAATCTGGAAATAATATCGGTCGCTTCACTGGGGGAATTGATGTCATAAAGAAAGTCTCGGATGCCATCTATAATCACCAGTCCGAGATCGGGGATTGTGCCGATAGCCTGTTCGACTATGGCTAGACGTATCGGAGGTGCATATTTGCGCAAAGCCAGCATAATCAGATTGTCTGGATTCTTGTCCTCCGGGAGTCCGGCAAGACGCAGGATTCTTTTCAATACCTTCTGGCAATGATGGCGTCCCTGTTCTGTATCAATGTACAGAACTGTTCGCTTATCCTCTGGAAATGATGAACGGTATTTCAGCACAGTACCGTTTTTCAATGCCGATGCTGCAATGGCTGTAACATTAAAAGTTTTCTTGCTTTTGGCCTTGCCTATAGAAGCACTGAAGTTCCCCAGTGTACCGACTGCGGCATCATCTACCATCAATACAACCGGTGACTGCTCATAAGCTCCGTTTGCACTAACAGCAGATTCCTCCATATAAGCGGTTAATTCCTCATCGTTAGGTTTATTCATATTAGTTCTCCCTTTTGTATTCTTTCAACGTCAGATAATTTGTAGCGAACTTTGCTGCCAACTTTGTTGACGACAAGATATCCTTCTTTATTCCAACGCCACAGGGTGGAACGGTTTACTTTCAATCTTTTGGCAGTTTCTTCTGCTGTTAGAAAAACTTCAGGTTTGTTTTCTCTTTGTTCAAGCAGTTTGTCGATAGCGTTTTGGACAATACATTCCAAATCGTCTTTTGAGACAATCATTAGTGTTTGTGAGGTTCTATTATTAAAATCTTCCATATATTTAATAGGCAGGGGGATTGGCAGCCATCATTGGTGAAACATTCACCACTGCACCTGCAATTGTTTCAGAGTGTTATATGATGGAATAACAGCTTTGATACGTGCAAAGATATATCAATAAAATAGGGATGCAATAGCTTGAAATATTGATTAACTTGTTGCTATTCAGCGTTTTTCTGTATCTGTTGTCCAGTGGGGGAATATTTGATTATACAAAACTTTGTTCGGTCATTTGCTCAATATATGAGCATATTAATAGCCACTTATCGGATTTCTTATGTCATGTGTATTTGGTGAATATATAAAAGTTATATTAGTTTTATGCCAATAAACTGTCCAAACGGTGAATTTACGTATGCCGCTATTTTTGCCAGATAGCAAATAATGATGTGTCCAGATAATATAAAAACTGGGTTAACAATATTTAATGGAATTTTGTTAACCCGGTTTCATATTTAGTGCAAGGAATGTTTTTCAGATACAGTTCATGATAATGCTAATCATCATTTCTTTTTCTTCAATTCTGGATTCGGCAATCATAATAGTAAGTGCAACAAGTGTATAATCTGCTATTCTCTTGTGGCCATTCTCATCGTATAGAATACCGTTCTTATCAAGGAAATATAGAAAAATCGTTGCCGCGATACGTTTGTTCCCGTCGCTGAAACTGTGGTTCTTAGTGACGAAATATAGTAGATTTGCGGCTTTTTCTTCAAGGGTAGGGTACACGTCTTCACCGCCAAAACTTTGGTATATATTACCGATGCTACCTTTGAAAGAGTCGTCTTTTTCATGACCGAACAAATCTGAGTCTGCGTTAAATCGCATCTGGTCAATCAGCTTCCGGCATTCTTCATAGCTTAAAACGTATGTTGCCTTACTTCCTTCTGGCCGTTTCATGCACTGGTGGTCATAATCATCAAGTAAGGTAAGTGCGGTGTTGTAATTCTCAATTACGCTAAGTATCTGTTTGGCATCAAGTTCATTTTGGCTACGTTTCATAATTCGTATCACCTCACCAAGTTGTTGTAATCGTTGGTCGTTGATGGCGTAGCCTTTGATAAGATATTGTTTTAATATAGAAGTTGCCCAGATTCTGAATTGAGTAGCATTCTTTGAGTTTACCCTATAACCGACAGAAATAATCATGTCCAGATTATAATAAGGTATGGTTCTTCTGACTGTTCTTCCTCCCTCTTCTTGAACTTGTGCATTTTTTGCACAGGTTGCGTCTTCGCATAATTCTGCTGATTTATAGATGTTCCGAATGTGTCTGACAATTACGGTTCTATCTACTCCAAACAGATTAGACATTTGTGATTGCGTGAGCCACACCGTATCTTTTTCCAGTTTTACATTTAACTGTATATTCCCATCTTCACTTTTGTAGAATATCAAAGAATCTTGTTTATCTGTAGCCATATTTTTGTTCATTGTTTACTTATCCTATTACATTTAGTTTCTTGTCTACTTTATATAAGGGTTGCTCATAAGCTGCACACATCAGAATGAAACGGTCTTTTAGTGATAGAGATGAGTAGTGCTTTACCGCATTGCTTCCCTCTTTATGATGACCTGAAACGTACATGTTCACCTGAACTTTGGTCAGCATATCCAGATGCGTTTTACGGCACAATTTACTGCTTCCCATTGTGTAAAGCGGTTTGTAGATGTTGCTTGCGCTGTCTTTATCGAATATCTTCACATCTCTATCTATCTTGCAGTATTCAAGCAACTTCCTGATTTTGACGTTATATCCACTCTTTCCTGTAACATACTTTAGTATTGGAAACTTGAACTCCCATTTCTTGATAATCTCTAAGGCATACTTCATTATAGGAATTTCAATTTCTTTTTTATGCTCATTATTTCTCAGTGTCTTTTGGGGGAGATAATGAATATATGGAATACCATCTATATTCACCTCTATTTTATCCATATTCAGCGATTTGAAATCTTCTATACGGCTGCCAAAGGCGCATTGGAGAAGAAATACATCTTTTGTTTCCTGCAAAGTCTCTGGTACCTCTGTCTTCATTACTGTCAGAAATTCTTCCTGTAATAAATAGATGGGTTGGTCATAACTCTCTTTCATGACTACTTTCCTTCTGTTCCGTCCGAGTTTCCGGAATGGTGAGACGTCTATTTCATCACGGTCTTCCAGTTCTGTATAGAAAGCTTGGAGCATTCTTAATTTAATGGCGACGGTGTTTTGCGCACGTTCTTTTGATGGAATGCAACGTTCTCTGATTTCCTCATAAAGCGACGGATATTTGCTGACATACTTATATTCTTCAAATAGAAACATTCTAAGTTCCATCAAATCGTCTGCCGAGAAATTCTTGGGAAGGATACTCAGCTGATGATGAATAGTCAGATACCTTTTCAGTTCATTATATAATCCCTTATATTGCAGTACCCTCTTCTCTGCAAATGTACCATCTCTATATCCTTCTCTAATGAACCTGTCATACCTTTCCAATAGTGTCTCTTCTTTTGTCACAGCAATATAGTCTTCTGGATGAAGATGTTTGGTGATAGTTTCCTCAAAGAGTTTAGCAGTGATGAGGCTCTTATCCATTTTATCACATAGTTCGACGTATGCACCTTCTATGGCACCCATTTCACGATCTATCTGTGCTTTCAGTTCGCGGTTGTAGATTGAGACTTTGGGACGAAGATTACCATCATCCTCAAATTTGGCCAGGTCTTTAAGATCTGCTTTTATTTCGCTTTTATGATAGAGGTCGACATCACGACCATCTCTTAGACGGAATCTTAATTTGATTACTCCTTCCGATTTGCTGGTTCTTCTGAATATGGTTAGTCCTTTCATTAGTATTGCCATTATGATGTGGTGCAAATATACGAATTTTGCACCACTGAATTGCATTTTTGCACCATGAACTTGAAATGTTCTGCAACATGAAACAATATTTATGTTCTGAATATTAGTGTGTTGTATTTTATTCCTATTTTAATGGGGTTTAATTCTTGATTCCCGCTTCGAGTACGAGTATTCCTGATTAAAAGCTCTGTAAGTCTTTGATTTACGGAGCTTTTTGTTTATGTATCAGTTATGGTGTTATTTTGTCTTTGATACTGACTAAAACCGGATTTGAGTTTGATTTATGAGCTTTATGTAAACCGGGAGGTAAACCGGAAGTGTATATGAAAGCCACGGTTAATGTATTATCTGACGGGCCTGAATATCTTCCGGTTTTAGCACTCAACTCGTATTATATTAAAGAGAGTATTTCTTGGATGCACCGGCGTAGATGCCTGTCTTTTCAAAATCACATAAGATACTACGGGTGTTTTTGGAAACTTTGGGGATGTATACATCCACTTTGATGCACGACTGACTCTGTGCAGGATCAGCAATGTGCAGTTCTGCACTACTTTGATAGATATCTTTGAGCATTAATGCGCATGCCTTATCTACTTTTACAGTAATATCTTTGTGAGTGAAAGTTCCTTCCCGGTAAAATACCATTTGCCAGATATTCAGCTTCTTGTTTCTTACGATCTGCATGGCATCCGTATTTGCCAGGATTTCAATCCCATTCTTTTTATTGTATGCATTCATCTGTCGGGCAGAAGTTATTCCCGGTGCTATGATGTATGCATAAGTAGTGTTACGAGGGTTAGTTCCATGATTGAATCCGAGTGTGAAAACCTCCCGTTGTTGCATTTCTTTCGATTCTGTATGGTTGATGTCATACCATGAGCCCGTTTGTTGCTGATTGCATAAGAATATCCTGCCGCCTTGAGGGAAGATATATCCGATTCCGTTATGTAATACCCAATCGGGAGAATCGTAGGAAAATTCTCCTTTCTTTATTGTCGTTTGCTGCTTGTTCTGCGATAATAATATTTTCTTGTCATCAAGCAAACACTGGTTGATTGTGGTGTATACAGGTGCGTATGAAGTAGAATTGATTCCTGATCCTAAACACACCACTTCATTGTCGAAAAAGAACCAGGCTTTTTTGGCTCCGGTATTCACACCGGCATAATTGTCCATGTAAGCATAGGCGGACACTCCGTAGATACTGTCGGACACCCCTCCGGCAAAAGTGGAAGTTCCTCGAGTCTGCCAGTCGCTCGCGGCCATTGGGATCGTGTCCAGTTGCGGAGCCGTTGTTCCGGGGATTCTGCGCCAGTTCCATGCAGGGAAGATATTGGTATATTCATTTCCTTGAGTTACGATATTGGTACATCCGTCCGACATGAAATAAGTTTTGAGGTTTTCTCCGTTGCCGTATTCACAACGCATGGTGCGGGTGGATACAGTACGGACGTCGAACGTATAGCCGGGGCGTACGTGCAGGGTATAGTCTCCTCGGAAATAATGTGTATGCAGAGGCTTTAGTTTGTAGTCGGCAGCCTGTTCATCTTTTAGACGTGCGATGATAGCTTTGTACTCTTCAATATGTTCCGGATCGAGAACCGCCATACGTTCGGCAAATAGGGCGGTGGCGCTTTTGTCGGTAATATCTTTCCGGCTTATGCCTCTGCCCAGTACATCGAAAAGCATATATTTTCCGCGTATGGCCTGATAATAAGTTTGGCGCATGAACTTGCTTAACAGCTGTATCTTCTCGGTGCTCAAGGCATATTTTGTTCCTTGGGTATACATAGCCACCTGAGTTGTTCCTTTCAGGATCTCATCGCCATATCCACCGATATAAAGTTGTACGCCATGTTGGAAATAAGAGTTGTCGTGCTGGAAACCTTCTTTTACAGTATATTCTATCGGACTGTAAGCATTTGCGAGAGCCGTTTCCAGGTCGGCCTCGTTTTTTTCCAGACATGACCGGTAAATCCAGTGAAGTGCGATGTCGGTTCTGTTAGCACCGGTCCATTTGGCGGGATCTCCTCCTTCTTTGCGGATACGTTGCAAGGTTTTAGTTTCCAATTCTGCCGGTATCTGTTTTTTCCCGACACGCATCTGTATAAGCAGTATACCGATTTTCTGCGGTTCGGCAATCTGGTTGTACCACCAGTTGTTGCAGTTCGGATTGCGTTCATACCAATATTCCAGCCCTTTCACTATCTTATTATAGATATCTTCGTTCTGATAGTAAGTATTCTGAGGGTTGGTGTAGGCAAATGCAAAATCATACAGTCGGTCTATGTGAGTGAGAGGTTCCCAGTTTGTACGGTCGCGGCGGCTGTAGTCCACGTCGGTGAAACAGCCTTTGGCGGTATCGTATTTGTGTAGAAACTCGTCAATAAGCGGATTCTGTGCAAAGTCTTTCCTTATTTTCTCCATTAAAGTTTCAAATTCATCATTGTCGGAGGGATATAGGTTGTTGATGTAGTTTTGGCTAGCCTTTGCCGTACTTGGTGTGAACAATCGGACAATTAAAAGCAAAAGGATGATAATGTGGTAATTGAATTTCATGTTATTATTGATTTAATACGTTGTAATAAATTATAGTGGGCAAAGATATGGAAATCTTGTAATATGGCCGGTCACAATTATTTTTTTCTTTATCAGTTTATTGGTATTTTTTGCCTCGTGCCTTATTTATTTCTAAAATGGGACAGAAGTACACTGCTCGGTTCAGATACAGTACCGTATCTTTCTTCTTCCTGATTTGTGTAATCGTCATTGTTTCTTATCTTGATTTCTTGCGATTATAAGTGTTCGCTACGGGTAGCAGGGCATGCATGGATTGTTTGTGGTGTAAGTTGTTACATAGCTTGAACACAATAAAGACTGAAGTTGCTTGTTTACGGGCAGGCTAAGTAAGACTTTATAAGAAGGGAAGCCGGTATAGTTGTGTTGAGATACCGGTATTATTCTGTCAGGATACTGGTATTACTAATTCGCCACGGCTGTGACGAGTTCTTCTCACAGCTGTGGAGAGATCCTTCCACGGCCGTGGCGAATACTTTCCACGGCTGTGGCGAGTTAATTATAACGGCGGCTTTTGCGAACAATCATTACCGGATAACAGATGAATACCTACTGTATGACGGATGTTTAATGGGGGCTTAAGCCGAAAGGCAAGTATAGCTGAACGGAAAGGTCATAGGGGAGAGTGGGTGGTAAAGCAGTAGGCTGATAATAAAACAAGCCGATTGCAACCCCCATTACAATCGGCACTCAATCCTGAATATATTAACCTAAAACCTATGAAATCTTTCTATTGCCAATCACACGCATTGCTGCCGTATAATATTCGCAAGGGACAGATAAGAGGAAACCGTTCCGCCCATTCTCTTTCATTGAAACCTCAATATATGCTGCTTTCAGCAGATTCTTTACGCTGGCTACTTCCCAAGGACTACCAGCAAAAACATTGACTTGAGAAATCTTTCTACTTGTAATCATAATCTTTATAGTGTGTTTTTATTTTTACTGTGGCAAAGATAAGAGACAAAAACGACTTAGACGTGTAATTTTGATTCAGATATAGTATACAAATGATTCATTGAACCAGAATTTGCATAAGTTGACCAATTTGTAGCATTGTGCATGAAAAGAAATCCTCCTTTAGGCTGTTGGGAAGCAGCTAAAGGAGGATTTTATCGATGAAATGGTCGTTTTTTATTTACTTCTGATCGTTCTCGCGGATTTCTACACGACGAATCTTACCGCTGATTGTTTTCGGAAGTTCTTCTACGAACTCGATTACACGCGGATATTTATAGGGCGCAGTCACTTTCTTCACGTGATTCTGCAATTCTTTGATTAATTCTTCTCCCGCGCGGTTCTTATATTCTTTAGACAATACAATCGTTGCTTTCACCACTTGTCCGCGAATCTCGTCGGGCACTCCGGTAATGGCACATTCTACAACTGCGGGATGTGTCATCAAGGCACTTTCCACTTCGAACGGGCCGATGCGGTAGCCGGAACTCTTGATAACGTCGTCGGCACGACCTACAAACCAGAGATAACCGTCTTCATCTTTCCAGGCAACGTCTCCGGTATAGTAAATACCATCGTGCCAAGCTTCATGGGTACGTTCCGCATCCCGGTAATACTCTTTGAAAAGACCTAGCGGCTTACCTTTGCTGGTACGGATTACGATTTGTCCCTGCTCTCCGGCTTCTACGGAACGGCCTTCATGGTCAATCAAGTCCACATCATATTGGGGATTGGGCAATCCCATGCTACCCGGTTTGGGTTGCATCCAAGGCATAGTGGCAATGGTAAGAGTGGTTTCGGTCTGACCGAAACCTTCCATGAGTTTGATGCCTGTCAACTTCTTGAATGTATCGAATACAGCGGGATTCAATGCTTCTCCGGCAATGGTGCAGTATTTGAGTGAAGACAGATCGAACTTCGTCAGGTCTTCGTGAATCAGGAAGCGGAAGATAGTGGGAGGTGCACAGAGGGAAGTTACATGATAATTCTGTATCTTTTCCAGAATGTCTCCCGGAGTGAACTTCTCGTGGTCATAGACAAAGATGTTTGCTCCGGCAATCCATTGTCCGTAGAGCTTTCCCCACACGGCCTTGCCCCAGCCTGTATCGGCGATAGTAAGGTGAAGGCTGTTTTCGTTCAGATTATGCCAGAAGCTGCCGGTAACGATATGGCCCAGCGGATAGGTAAAGTCATGTGCCACCATTTTAGGTTCGCCGGTGGTGCCGGAAGTGAAATACATTAATGAGATATCATCGTTGGTGTTTGCATGGCGGGGCCGTACAAACGGGGCGGCGCTCTCAATCCCTGCGTGGAAGTCTTCGAATCCTTCCGGAATCTCGGGACCGACGCTGACCAGCTTTTCTACGGTAGGGCACTCGGGCAGGGCGTCCTTGATATGTTGCAGGATGATTCCTTCGCCGGCAGCTACGATCATCTTGATGTCAGCAGCGTTGCAACGGTAGATGATATCTTTTTTAGTCAGCAGATGAGTGGCCGGAATGACGGTTGCTCCCAGTTTGTGAAGGGCGATCGTGCTATACCAGAACTCGTAGCGGCGTTTCAGGATCAGCATAACCATGTCGCCACGGCCGATGCCCAGACTTTGGAAATAGGAAGCCGTCATGTCTGTGTAACGTTTCATGTCGGCAAATGAGAACTGACGGCTTTCACCTTTGTCATTTGTCCACAGTAAAGCGTTCTTGTCGGGCTGTTCGGCAGCCCAGGCATCTACTACGTCATAACCGAAGTTGAAGTTTTCCGGGACGTTTATTTTCAGGTTCTTGATGAAATCCTCTTGTGAGGTAAAGGAGGTCTGTGATAAAAATCTTTCTACCATGATGTTATTACATAATTACTGCCAGAAAACGTACCGTTTTGCCGTCGAGCGCTTTCATGCCATGTGGAAGTTTGGAGTTAAAATAAATGCTGTCGCCTTGGTTGAGGATGATTTCCTTGCCTTCGATGTTGATAAGCATACGTCCTTCGAGTACGAGGTTGAACTCCTGACCGTTATGCTTGTTGTAATGGATCGGCTCGTCATCTCCTTTCGGTTCAACGGTGACGATGAACGGATCGGCGGTACGGTTCATGAATCCGGCTGCCAGAGACTGGTATTTGTAGGCTTTCGTACGTTCGATACTGGTCCCCTTGCCGGCGCGGGTTACAAAGTAGCTGCTCATTTTGGGTTCTTCGCCGAACATCAGGGCATCGAGGGCGACATTGTAGGTACGGGCTATTTTCTGCAACATACTGACAGAAATATCGTATTCTCCAGTTTCTGCGAGTCGGTACTCTTCAGCAGAAATGTCACTGTCGCGGGCGATATCCTCAGAAGTCAGTTCGAGTACGTCGCGTAGTCCGCGGAGGCGTTCTGCTATTTGTTTAATTTGGTCATTCATACAAGTGGTTGGTATTTTATGATTAATAATTTTGTGGCGTTATTTGGAGGCTTTCATCGCTTTGATAATGGCGGAAGTAAAGCCGTTGTGCTCCAGTTCGTTGATCCCTTTGATTGTGATTCCGCCCGGTGTAGTCACTTTGTCGATTTCTACGCTGGGGTGGGTGTCGTTGTTTTGAATCAATGCAGCAGCTCCTTTCAGGGATTGCGCTATCATTTGCATGGCGTCTTTGGGGCGGAGTCCCATTTCGATGCCGGCTTGCATAGCTGCCTGGATATATTTCAATACGTAGGCAATGCCGCAGGAAGCCAATGCGGTGGCTGCTGTTATTTTATCTTCGGGAATCAGCATGACTGTTCCCATTTCGCTGAATAGGCGGAGGATAAATTGGTCCTGTTCGTCATTCGTATTACGTGCGGCGACCAGTGTCATGCTTTCCAGTTCGCTGATGGCCGTGTTCGGAATCAGACGGAACATTGCCATTTCCGGTGCGATGACGTAATGAGCCAGTTCTTCAAAGCTGATACCGGCGGCTACCGAGATAAGTATCTGTTTGCTTTTTAGTTTCAACTCGCGCATGACCGGTTGCATCAGCCACGGTTTGACGGCTAGAATGACAATGTCTGCTCCTGTGGCGGCTTCTGCGTTATTGTTTGTGGTAGAGATACTCGGAAATTCCTTTTTCAGTCTCTCTAGTTTCCCGGCACTGGGATTGGATACGATGATGTCCGAATCTGCTATCAGGCTTCCTTTTGCTAGGCCACGGGCGATTGAACCGCCCATATTTCCTGCACCGATAATGGCTATTTTCATATACGCTTGTTTTTAATGAGTTGTCACAGGCAAAGGTAACGGTTAATTACGAAAAAACAAAAAGCAGCCTGAATAAGAAATCGTTTTCTTGTAAAGGCTGCTTTTATTGTTGGCTGTTTATTAATCAGAATGAGCAATTAGAGTACTTTCTTGAACCGGGCAAGGAATTCGTCGGCTTCCTCCATGCTGAGACAGAGAGGGGGTAACAGGCGGAGTACATTCGTACCGCTTGCTCCGGTAAACACATGTTCGTCATAGATGAGGCGGCTGCGCAATTCTTTGATCGGTTCTTCAAATTCGAGTCCTATCATGAGTCCGCGTCCGCGTACTTCCTTAATTTGCGGGAATTTCTTCAGTTCTTCCAGCAAGTAGTTACCTACCTTGGCTGCATTCTCTACCAGATTTTCCTGTTCAATCACGTCCATAACGGCAAGGGCTGCCGAACATGCCAGGTGGTTTCCTCCAAAAGTCGTTCCTAATTGTCCGTATACCGGTTTAAACATCGGGCTAATCAATACGCCTGCCATTGGGAAGCCGTTACCGATTCCTTTGGCTACGGTGATGATGTCCGGCTTGATATCAGCATACTGGTGGGCGAAGAATTTACCGCTACGTCCGTATCCGCTCTGAATTTCGTCCAGAATCAGGATAGTGCCGGTTTCTGTGCAAGCTTTGCGGAGTTCCTGCATAAATTCGGTAGTCGGTATCTTGATTCCTCCTACACCTTGTATTCCTTCAATGATAACGGCACATATATCTCCCCGAGACAGTTCCTGCTTCATGGCTTCGACGTCGTTCAGAGGAAGATAAACAACATGACCGTTGTTGTTAATAGGTGCAATGATAGACGGATTGTTGGTTGCTTCTACTGCTAGTGAAGTACGTCCGTGGAAGGCTTTGCTAAAAGATACCACTTTGGTACGTCCGTTGTGGAAAGAAGCCAGTTTCAGAGCGTTCTCATTCGCCTCGGCTCCGCTGTTTATCAGGAACAGGCTGTAATCCTCGTAACCGGAAATCTTTCCCAGTCGTTCGGCCACCTGTTGCTGGAGTTTGTTGATTACTGAGTTCGAATAGAAACCGAGGTTAGCTACCTGATTGCTAATCATCTCCACATAGTGAGGATGTGCGTGTCCGATAGAGATTACGGCATGACCTCCGTAAAGGTCTAAGTATTCGGTTCCGTTTTCATCCCAGACTTTACAGCCTTTCCCTTTGACTATGTTGATGTTGTATAATGGGTATACGTCGAATAATTTCATAATTCTTTTGTTTTTAAAAAGCTGAAGGCTTCAAACGTAGTCCTACGGTTTCTTCCAGGTTAAACATCAGGTTCATGTTATGAACCGCTTGTCCACTGGCACCTTTCAGCAAGTTGTCGATACAGGAGATAATCAATAGCTTGTCGCCATGTTTCTCAAGATGTATCAGGCATTTGTTGGTGTTGACTACCTGTTTGAGGTCTATATTCTTATCTACAATATGTACAAATGAGTCTTTGGCGTAATATTCTTCGTACATACGGACGATTTCTTCGAGGGCTACTTTGGTCTTTACCACAAGGGTAGCGAAAATGCCGCGAGGGAAATCGCCACGATACGGGATAAAGTCAATGTCGGAGTCGAAGCTGTTCTGTAATTGTTGCAGTGACTGCTTGATTTCCGGAACGTGTTGATGCTCGAATGCCTTGTACACACTGATGTTATTGTTTCTCCAACTGAAATGACTGGTAGCGCCCGGTTTCACGCCGGCACCCGTACTTCCGGTAATGGCGTTTACCGAAATATCGTCTGTCAACATCAGGTTTTTGGCTAGCGGGAGCAGGCCGAGTTGGATACAGGTGGCGAAACAACCGGGATTGGCCACGTGCTTTGCCGTACAGGTAGCTCGTCGGTTCAGTTCCGGCAGACCGTAGATAAAGTCATGGTCGTCACTCTTGATACGGTAGTCCATGGAAAGGTCAATGATTTTCAGGTCTTCCGGTATGTTATGGCTTTCCATGAATTTCTTCGTGTCACCGTGAGCTGTGCAGAAGAAAAGAACATCAATTTCGTCCAGAGGTAACTGGTCGGTGAATCTTAGATCTGTTTCTCCATACAAGCCTTCGTGTACGTCAGTAATTCTGTTTCCGGCATTACTGCTGCTGTTGATAAATACGATTTCAGTTTCCGGATGGTTGAGTAACAGGCGGATTAGTTCGCCTGCCGTATATCCTGCGCCACCAATGATTCCTGCTTTAATCATATCTCTTCGTCTTTATGGTTGTTATAGTAAACACGTAACGGAGTGGAAGTTACCTTGATAAAGCCTTTTGCATCCTCGGCAGTCCAACCTTTTTGCATTTCACCATATTCTCCGAATTTCGTTTTCACGAGGTCGTCTTCCGATTCTACACCTACGGTAGAGAAAGAAAGCGGGCGGAGCTCGAGAATCGCTGTACCGTTTACGTTGCGCTGGCTTTCCTGCAACATCGCTTCGATATCACGCATAACCGGTTCCAGATATTGGCTTTCGTGGAGGAACATACCGTACCAGTTGGCTACCTGGTCTTTCCAGTACTGCTGCCATTTGCTCAATGTGTATTTCTCAAGGAAACGGTGAGCACCGATAATCAGCATCGGGGCGGCGGCTTCGAAACCTACGCGGCCTTTGATACCGATAATTGTGTCGCCCACATGCATGTCACGGCCGATACCGTAAGCGGCGCCGATCTCTTCTACCTTCTGGATCGCTTTGATCGGGTCATCGAATTTTTCATCGTTGACAGCTTTCAGTTCTCCTTTTTCGAAAGTCAGGCGGAGTTGTTCGCTGCCTTCCTTTTCTACGTGTTTCAGGTAAGCTGTTTCGGGCAGCCCTTGTGCGGAGTCGAGGATTTCACCACCACAAATAGAGGTACCCCACAGACCTACGTTATATGAATATTTCAGTTTGGTGAAGTCCGCGCTGAAACCATGTTTGTTCAAGTAGTCAATTTCTTCCTGACGACTCAATGCCATATCACGGGTCAGTGTGATGATTTCTACGTTCGGCGCCAGTACGAGGAAAGTCATGTCGAAACGAATCTGGTCATTACCTGCTCCGGTAGAACCGTGGGCAATGGCATCCGCACCGATTTCGTTGGCATAACGTGCGATAGCCAATGCCTGGAAGATACGTTCGGAGCTGACCGAAATAGGATAAGTACCGTTACGCAGCACATTTCCGAAAACCATGTATTTCAGACTCTTTTCGTAGTATTCCTGAGTAACGTCCAGCGTTACGTATTTTACCGCTCCCAGTTTATAGGCATTTTCTTCGTTTGTTTTCAGTTGTTCTTCGCTGAAACCACCCGTATTGGCACAAGCTGCATATACTTCATAACCTTTTTCTTTAGCGAGGTACATGACGGTGAACGATGTGTCCAGTCCGCCGCTGAATGCCACCACTACTTTTTTCTTCTTTTCTTCCATAGTGCTGTATCTTTTAAATGTTATTTCTTTCTTGTTCTTTTTTAATGTTCCGTGGATCTGTCGGGTCGTACAGCATAGCTGTGCAGATGCAGAACTTACGGTTTTTAGCTTTCAGGATGTCATGGTTGATACATCCTTCGCATCCTTTCCAGAAAGATTCGTCGTCTGTCAGTTCGTTGAAGGTGACAGGCACGTATCCCAATTCGGTGTTCATTTTCATAACAGCTGCTCCGGAGGTCAAGCTGAAAATCTTAGCTTTCGGCCAACGGAGGCGTGCCAGTTGGAAGGAAGCCTGTTTGATGCGTTTTGCCAGCCCCAAACCACGGAAATCGGGATGTACGATCAGACCGGAGGTAGCCACGTATTGCTTGTTTCCCCATGATTCGATATAGGTGAATCCGGCGAATGTGTCACCACAGAGAGCAATGATTGCTTTACCTTCTTTCATCTTTGTCGCTACGTATTCATGTGTGCGTTCTGCGATTCCTGTTCCTCGCACGGCGGCAGCATTTCTGATAGTTTCCAAAATAGTGTCAACGTATACCTCATGTGAGGCGTCGGCTACCATAACATCTATTTGTTGAGTGTCCATTTCTTTATATATATAAATATGTATAGTTATTCAATGTTCGGAATGATGAGTGACAAAAGCTGGCGAATCTTGCTTGTCGCAACTCCTTCACGCAACACCAACATGATAGTATCATCGCCGGCAATGGTTCCCAGTATTTCGCTGAATTCATTGTTGTCGATATCGTAAGCCATACTGCTGGCGTAACCCGGGCGGGTGCGGATAACGGCGATGTTGCCTGAAAATTGCAAGGAAATGAATCCGTTACTTCGCAACATTTCGCCGGCACTCTGATCGGTGGAGCGTTTATACATAATGTTGTTCGGCAGCACGTATACGTACTTCCCGTTCATACTGGCAGCTTTGGCTACTTTCAGTTGTTTCAAGTCGCGGGAGAGGGTGGCCTGTGTCAGTTCGAAGCCTTCGCGGTTCAACTCTTGCAGCAGTTCTTCCTGCGAACCGACCTCCTTGCTTGAGATAATCATTTTGATGGCGTCTAACCGATTTGCTTTCTTCTTCATTGTATAATTATTCTAAGAATGGCGCAAAAGTATGCATTATTCTGGAGAAAATATGCATAAAACAATACTTTTTTTGCATAAAAGTGAAAAATATGCTAAACAGTGGAAGTTTGGTTTATGTATTTGTATCAAAATGTATATCCTTTCAATCAAAATGTGTAAGGAGCATGAAGAAGGAATCGTCTATCTTTGCCATGTAGATAAATGAATACTTTAAATATATAGACAGAATACCATGAAACAAAACTTTTTTGCAGTCGACTTGGGCGCAACGAGCGACCGTACTATCTTGGGTACTAAGGAATTGCAGGACTATGATGTGGCGATGTGGGAAAAGCATGGAGTATTTGCTGTTGACTGCGATGCGATGCAGGCTTTCGACCAAATTGACGTATTAAATAAATCCGTATTAATTTATATTGCAGCCAAGAATGTGGGCTTCGAATCGGATGGCATGAGCCAGGAACAGATGAAGGAAATGACTGTTGCCTTCAATCTTCCTAAATAATATTTGTATTAATCATTGAATTTATCTACTTTAGCAACCGCAATATTTCCTACAATAGGAGGTGTTGCGGTTAACCCTTTAAACAAAATAACACAACCATGAATCGCATTATTTTAAATGAGACTTCTTATTTCGGCGCAGGTTGCCGGGGTGTAATTGCTGTGGAAGCAGCTAGACGTGGCTTTAAGAAAGCCTTTTTTGTTACAGATAAAGACCTTATCAAGTTCGGTGTAGCTGCCGAAATCATCAAAGTATTCGACGACAATAAGATTCCTTATGAACTTTACAGTGATGTAAAAGCCAATCCTACTATTGCCAATGTACAGAATGGTGTGGCTGCATATAAAGCTTCCGGTGCTGATTTTATCGTGGCATTGGGTGGTGGTTCTTCTATTGATACGGCAAAAGGTATTGGTATTGTAGTGAACAATCCGGATTTCGCAGATGTGAAATCTTTGGAAGGGGTGGCCGATACCAAACATAAGGCTGTGCCGACCTTCGCATTGCCTACTACCGCAGGAACTGCTGCCGAAGTGACTATCAATTACGTGATTATCGACGAAGATGCCCGTAAGAAAATGGTTTGCGTAGACCCGAATGACATTCCGGCAGTGGCTATTGTGGACCCGGAATTGATGTATTCTATGCCGAAAGGGCTGACTGCTGCTACGGGTATGGACGCTTTGACGCATGCTATCGAAAGTTACATCACTCCGGGAGCTTGGGCGATGAGCGATATGTTTGAACTGAAAGCCATTGAAATGATTGCGCAGAATCTGAAAGCGGCTGTGGATAATGGCAAAGATGTAGTTGCCCGTGAAGCGATGTCTCAAGCACAATATATTGCTGGTATGGGATTCTCAAATGTAGGTTTGGGAATCGTTCACTCAATGGCTCACCCGTTGGGTGCTTTCTATGATACTCCTCATGGGGTGGCAAATGCTCTATTGTTGCCTTATGTAATGGAATATAATGCTGAATCTCCGGCTGCTCCGAAATATATCAATATAGCGAAAGCTATGGGAGTTGAAACTGCCGGTATGAGTGAGGCGGAAGGTGTAAAAGCGGCTATTGAAGCGGTAAAATCTCTTTCTCTCAGTATCGGTATCCCGCAAAAATTGCATGAGATCAATGTGAAAGAAGAAGATATCCCTGCATTGGCGGTAGCTGCCTTTAATGATGTTTGTACGGGTGGCAACCCTCGTCCTACATCAGTTGAAGACATTGAAGTATTATATCGCAAAGCATTTTAATGTTTAAATAAGATTTGTTTGTGAGAAACATCCGGATGTATCCAAAAAGACACTCCGGGTGTTTTTTTGTTTCTTAGCATACGATTTCTGAAGATAATTCTTATTTTTGTCCAACCCAAATTGTATGAAAACACATTGATATGGCTGAGGACAATGGCTTAGGAGTGGAATTTAAATACTTGATTGTAAATGACATGGACCGGAAATTCGGTTTGTGGGTTAATACGGTCGGTTATCAGTCTATTCCTCCCGACTCTCCCTATCCGTTGAAAGAACATTCTGTCTCCAAAAAACAAGATTTTTGAAATGAGTGATGTCGATCAGAAGATTGAACAGGCCAAGATTATAATGAATGAAAATGTAGCCGGCAATGTGGATCCGGAGGAGTTGGCGATGAGGTTGAATATTAACTATTCATGGTTCCGCCGTGTTTTCAAAGAATATACAGGATATGCTCCCGCCAAATACTTTCAAGAACTGAAACTTCGTAAAGCCAAACAACTACTGGTCGGTACTTCCCAATCCGTCAAGGAGATTCTTTTTTTCTTGGTTTCCAGTTTACCGAATACTTCTTTTCTTTTTTTAAGAAGCGTACAGGGCTTACTCCGTTGGAGTATCGTTCGTTTGGGAGAGAAGAGTGAATTTATAATATATCAACGAAACATATAGTTGTGAATAAGTGAATCTTGCCTTGTTTATAAACGGTCCTCGTTTAGGAGCAATTGGCTTATTTTTAGGTAATTAACCTGTTAATAACGGATCAATGAATAACCCTGAGGGTTAAATATATAAATTGTTATCTTTGTCTCCA